>Ga0208694_1003023_pt1 | contig 16706 bp, 16 predicted proteins | sample AD_UKC078_MetaG_FD_184442 | JGI IMG/M metagenome (GOLD analysis project Ga0208694, IMG submission 184442) | Active sludge microbial communities of municipal wastewater-treating anaerobic digesters from USA - AD_UKC078_MetaG (SPAdes) (version 2) | ecosystem: Engineered > Bioreactor > Anaerobic >...
TCTACTTCAGCAATGAGCTGGGATCGCTTGCCGATGTCACCGAACAGATGGTGATGGGTGGCAATATTTTGGCAGGCACTTCTGGAGACTTCTATGCGACCTATGGAAGTCCGGACATCATGGCTACGGCTCTGCAGTATGCACTGCCGTCCGCCGATGCCGTGCAGAAGTTCAATGACTCTCCGCTCTTTGCGCAGATAGTCGCCGACATAGAGAAGGGGTCCGGCCTGAAGATTCTCTGCATGAACTGGGCTGCCGCTCCTCGAAGCGTCATCTCGACGAAGCCAGTGCGAACCATCGGCGACTTCAAGAATCTGAAGCTTCGAGTCCCTGGTGCTGCCGCTGCTTCCTTCTTCCAGGCATTGGGTTCAGCCACCGAGTCGATCCCGTTCAGTGAGATCTATACGGCGATGTCCCAGGGAGTCCTGGAGGCTGCAGAGGCTCCTCTGAGCACATTGTATGCCTACAGTCTCCATGAGGTTGCCAAGAACATCTATCTCTCCGAACATTCACTCGCCCCGTCATGCTGGGCAATGAGCGCGAAGATCTTCAACGGACTTACCGCAGAAGACCAGAAAATTCTCCAGGATGCCATGAACAAGTATGGCCGGATCTTCACACAGAAGGGATTGGAGACCGAGGCCGATTACCGTGCAAAGATGGAAGCTGCAGGAGTGACGTTTGTCAAACCGTCCGCTGCCGACGTCGAGACACTCAAGAAGGCAGGAAAGGCAAGCTTTGATATGTTCCCCAACATGACCAAGGGCTTGTACGACCAAATCGCGAGCATCATTTACTAAGGCATCGAGGCTCTCCCTTCTGTGGAGGGGAGAGCCACATTGTACATCATAAAGGAGGGGAACGGCCATGAAGAAAAAAGCTCGCTGGATCTTGTTGAATATAGAAGAGCTTATCTCGGGCATTGCACTGACGGGCATGCTGTGTTTTACGGTCTTCAATGTGACGATGCGATATGTCTTCAACCGGCCGAAAGGGTGGGCGACCGAGTTGTCGATCATCTGCTTGGTATGGGCGACCTTTACAGGAGCTGCGGGATGTTTCAAGAGAAACCAGCACTACGGCATGGATTTCTTGGTAACACGACTTCCTCGGAAGGCACAATTTCGATTACGGCAGGCGTTGATGCTCGTCAGCACTGTCCTGCTGACATTTTTAGCAGTCATGGCAATTGGATTTACCATTACCAGCACAAAGGCAACCTCGTATTTCATGATTCCATACCGGTATATCAATAGTGCTGCAGCCGTTGGTTTTACGAGCATGGCTATCTATGCATTTCATTTTTCAATTATGAGCATACGGGACCCGGAAGGGTTTTGGCAATATTACGAAATATCATATGATGATGTCGAGATGGAAATGAATTTGGAAGGAGACCTGACATGAATTTAATACCCGTATTGATCCTGGGTGTCTCATTTGCCTTGGGATTTCCGGTGGCATTCTCCTTGATTATTTCTGTCATCCCCTATTTCATCATGGACCCCTATATTTCGCTGAACGTGATTATCCAGCGGCTCATCTCATCTTCGGAGAGCATCTCGCTGATGGCGGTCCCGTTCTTCATCACGGCGGGAACCATCATGAACTATTCAGGTATCTCCTCGCGGCTGATGTCCCTCGCCGAGGCACTGGTGGGCCATCTCACGGGAGGCTTGGGCCATGTGAACGTGCTCTTGTCGACGCTCATGGGCGGGATTTCAGGCAGTGGCGCAGCCGATTGCGCGATGGAGGCGAAGCTCCTCGTTCCGGAGATGGAGAAGCGAGGGTATGACCGAGCTTTCAGTGCCGCCGTCACGGCAGCATCGGCGTGCATTACGCCGATCATCCCTCCGGGAGTCGGCCTTGTCGTCTTTGCCTTCGTCTGCGAGGTGTCACTGGGGAAACTGTTCAGTGCCGGTTATCTTCCCGGTCTTATGATGATGGCGGGCATGATGATCTACATCGGCTATATCAGTCACAAGCGGGGGTATAAACCATCGCGAACCAAGCGGGCCCCTGGAAAAGAAATTTGGAAGCTCACCAAAGAAGCGAGCTGGGCGCTCTTCTTGCCCTTTGGCTTGATCATGGGACTGCGCTTCGGCCTGTTCACCGCAACCGAAGGGGGAGCCATGATGGCCGTCTACTCCTTGATCGTCGGAAAATTCGTGTACAAGGAGTTGGAATTCCGTCATCTGCCAAAGATCATCCTCGAGTCAGTGTTGAGCATGGCATCGGTCATGTTGATTCTGACGGCGGCAAATGTGTTCAGCTACTACCTCAGCTGGGAACGTATTCCCCAGGCCATGAGTGCATCACTGATCGCCATCAGCAAGAACAAATACCTCTTCCTGGTCTTCGTGAACATTCTGTTGCTCATCTTGGGTATGTTCCTCGATGGGATGGCGACGATGATCATCCTCGCTCCTCTGCTTGCACCGGTTGCCACCGCATTGGGGATCGACTTGATCCACTTTGGATTGGTCATGTGCCTGAACAGTGCCATCGGTGCCATCACGCCGCCATTCGGTACATATATTTTCATTGTCCGGGGGATAGTCAAGGTCAAAACCGAGACCTTGATCAAGGAACTGCTCCCCTTCATCGGGGTATGTATCGCGGTGTTGTTGGTGGTCACGTACATACCGGGGATTGTGATGCTCATCCCGAATCTCTTGTTCTGATGCGAGGAGGATGGTGATGTTTGATATCGACTATGTCCGCGCTCTCTGTAGCTTGGAAGGGCAGCATGCGGTAGTCACCGGAGGCAGCCAGGGCATCGGCAGGGCCATCGCCTGCTCCCTGGCCAGCTTTGGGGCGAGGGTGACGATTTTGGGACGAAACCCGTCAACGCTCGATGAGACACTTGCCCTGCTTGATGGCGAGGGTCATGAGCGTGTGGTGTGTGATGTCAGTGACCTTGCCGCTGTCGATGCCTTCTTCAGTGACTATCAACGGCGTCACCCAGCCCTTGATATCTTTGTGAACAATGCCGCCTATTCCGTTCATGCAACGCTTGAGGAGGCCGATAGAGCGGATATCGATGGCATGGTGGACACGAACCTGAAAGGTGCAATTGCCTGTCTTCAGCATGCAGGGAAGATCATGAAGCGCCAACAGCGGGGCTCGATTGTCGTGTTGTCGTCAGTCAACGGCTTGAATTCACATCCGACCCAGGCGATTTATTCCGTGACCAAATTTGCCCTTGAAGGGGTGGTGAAGGCGCTGGCCTCCTCGCTTGGTCCCTACAATGTCAGGGTGAACAGCTGTGCACCAGGGGCGATAGATACGCCGATCAATGCCGAGGCGTTCAGCCGGGAGGGGTTCAAGGAGGAGTTCTGTAAAAAAGTCTCCTTGAAGCGAATCGGGAGCGCAAAAGAGATTGGTGATGCCGTATGCATGCTTGCCGGCGGTGCGTTCGCCTATATGACCGGCGCTACCGTTGTCATCGACGGAGGGCTGATGCTGAAGCAGGTATAGTATGGAATCCATCACCGCAACCGGTTGCATATTGGCCAACCAGATCAATGAAGCCATACCCCCGGAGGGGAGCCTCTCCTTTTGGTGGCTTGGTCAGAGTGGATTTGTGCTGAAAAGCCCCACGTTGACACTGGTGAGCGACCCATACCTCTCCACGACCTTGGAGGAAGCCACCAAGGACCAGCGTGAGAAGCGGCATGTGAGGATGATGGATATCCCGCTCTTCGGGGACCAGCTGTTGCAGGTCGACTATCTGCTCATCTCCCATAACCACCGCGATCACTATGACAGGGCGACGGTGGCAGCAATCCTGAGCACCAATCCACGTTGCACTCTCATTGCACCACGCGTGATGGAAGCGCAGCTGAGGAGAGAGCACCACTGTTCCCTTGTCGCCATGGACCATGGAACAACGTGGCGTGATGGGGCCGTTCACATCGAGGCGCTCAAGGCCAAGCACAACCAATATGACCATACGCCTGAGGGGGGGTATCCGTATCTGAGCTATGGCATTGAGGTGGATGGGCGCAAGGTGTTCTTTGCCGGTGATACCATACCCCACGCACCGCTTGATACGTTCCTGCGTCAGTGGGCGGCCGATCTTGCCTTTCTTCCCATCAATGGCTGTACCGAGGAGTTGCTGGCAAAGGGGTTTGCGTCAAATCTCTCATACCAGGAGGCGATCGCGCTCAGCTCCTCCTCACATGTGCGCTGGACCGTGCCCTGTCATTACGACATGTTCACCATCAACACCGAACAGGTTGGAAAATTTGTCAACGAAGCCAATCGAGTTGGACTACCGTACATTGTCCCTACCATCGGACAGGAGTTCACCCTTGATGGAGAAGGAGGTATGCGATGGAAATAGCGTTGAACTTCTTTGGAGATCACCATGCTCCGCTCAAGCTCTATGCGCGGCAGTTGGGGGTGACCAAGGCGGTCTGCACCGTCCCGTTCACTACGAAGCAGAGCTCGTACATCGAGAGCACCCATCCCCTGGCGCTTCACGCGCAGATACGGGAGATGGGGCAATATGGAATGGATATCGCGGTCTTGGAAGGAATCAAGTTCATTGATGCGGCAAAGCTGGGAACGGAGGGGTGTGAGAAGGCCATCGATGATTTTTGCACCTTGTTGAAGAATATGGCCGCCGTGGGCATCGATACCGTCTGTTACAATTGGATGCCGGTCTTCGGGTGGTTTCGCACCGAGGCGGATGTACCGGTCAGGGGAGGAGCGCTTGCCACTGCGTTCTCCGCGGATGGCCTGTCGAATCTGCCGCTGACATCCGCAGGGAAGGTAACATCAGAGACGCTGTGGAAAACGCTCGAGTATTTCTTGTCACGCGTCGTTCCGGTGGCTGAGCGGTATAAGATCAAGCTCGCCCTGCACCCTGACGATCCTCCGGTTGGGGAGATTGCGGGTGTCCAGCGAATCCTGACAAGCAGCGATGCAATGATGAAGGCAATCGAGTTGGTTCCCAGTGAATATAATGGCATCGCCTTCTGTCAGGGGACATTCGCCACCATGGGGTGTGATGTACCGGGTGAAATCAGAAGATTCGCAGACCGGATACATTTTGCCCACTTCCGGGACGTGAGAGGCACTGCCGATACGTTCGTTGAAACCTTTGCCGATGATGGCATGACTGATATGGTGGAGGTCATTGCAAGCTACTATGATATAGGATACAAAGGGGTGATCAGGCCTGATCATACCCCCACCTTTATCGGTGAGCGCAATGATAATCCTGGGTATGGAATATTAGGGAACCTCTATGCAGTGGGGTACCTGCGGGGATTGATGCAGGCGGTGGAAGCACGATCGAAAGGAATTTGATGATGATTTCAGTGCAGAATACCTATGACTTGTCCATCGATGAGCTGTTGAGTGTCGTATATATTGAAACTCAACGGGATTGGAAATTGGACAACCTCTGTTTCATGGATCGCTGGATTCTCTGCTACTCTGTTGATGGGCATGTCACGTACACGTTGGACAATAAAGAGCGAGTGATCAGCAAAGGTGATGTGATGTTTATCCCACCGGGAAAATCACGATCGGCGAGGACAAGCTCGTTGCAACCATGGAAGTTCATCGTGATCAAGTTTCGCATCTCACAAGTCAATACCGAAACATCGGCATTGCTGGAATCCATTCCGACGATCATGCGATTCTCCAATCAGGCGGTGATGCAAAACTTCAAGGAGATTGAGCGCTCTTGGAGAACCAAGAAGCCGGGATATATTCTCAAATGCAAAGGGTTGATGTACCGGATCCTGTATTCGATCGTCGTAGAGGTGGTAGGCAACCGGGAGAACTCCAAGTACTCCGCGCTCTTATCCAATGTGTTGTCCATCATCGCCAGCAATTCAGATGAGAATTATTCGGTACAGAAGCTTGCGGAGATGGTAGGGCTTTCACCCTCTTATTTCAGCTCCATCTTCAAGCATTATACGGGGTTTTCTCCCATTCAATATCAGAATTACATCAAGATGCAACGAGCCCATGACTTGCTGACATACGGGCATTACTCCATTGCTGAAGTAGCGGAACAGGTGGGCATCTCTGATGAGTTTTACTTCAGTCGGCTGTTCAAGCAGGTTATCGGGATCTCCCCATCCTACGTACAGAAGTGATGGATATGATGGCACCGTATATCGAAAACCTTCACTCCCAAGCCCGGACATTGCTGGAGGAGAACCTCATCCCATTTTGGAAAACCAACCTCTACAATGAAGAGGATGGGCGTTTCTTTGGATATATCGATCGAGATGGCAATGGCGACCCAACACGTCCTGTCCATGCTGTGCTGATGTGCCGGGCCCTGTGGGCATTCAGTGTTGCTTTCTCCCAGACAGAGGACCAAGAGTGTTTGGTGATGGCCGATCGTCTGTATGCGGTATTGACCACAGATTTTCTCGATGACCATTTCGGTGGCATATACAGCGAGACAACCTACGAAGGTATCGCGCTCTCAATGCAGAAGAGAACGTTTGTACAAGCATTTTTCATCATCGCAGCTGCGCGGTATGGACGCGTCAGCGGCAATGCGAATGCGCTGGAGAGTGCCCAAGATCTCTTTGCCCTGTTGAAGATGCATGCACAGCGGAGCGTGGGCGGTTTTACTGATGTCCTTCGACGGGATTGGTCTGATGACGAGGATGGGCACATCTGGTGGATGAACCGACACGGGGCGGTGTACATTTTCAACAGCCAGCTCCATATGTTGGAGGCTGCCATTGAATTGGAGGAAGCTGTCCCAACAGGGTATCGCACCCCCCTCAAGGAGCAACTTGAATTCATAGCCAATCGATTTTACCGTATCGAAGAGGGGCATCTCAGCGGTGCACTCTCCGGAGACTTTGAGGCAGTCGATGCAACATATGCCTTCGGCAATGAGTTGGAAGCAGCCTACCTGATGCGGCGTGCCGCCGCCCTCTGTGCAGCTGAGACGACATGGGCATCCCTCTCTTCGACAATGGTGTCCAAGGTCGTGGAACACGGATGGGACGAGGTGCACCATGGCTTCTTTTTCTCAGGGTCATCCAGTGCGGAGGAGCTGAATCGATGCAAAGTCTGGTGGGTCCAAGCTGAGGGTCTGGTGGCGTTGATAGATGCATATCAGGCAGATAATGTGACCAATTACCTATCGCTGGCACTTCAGTTGTGGCAATTCATCGAAACGAATTTGGTCGATCATGAGATTGGCGAGTTGCGCTCTTCAGCCCCCAATCCTTATACCGATGAACGAAGCATTGCCCAGCAAGCTGCACGTGACCGCAGGACGGGCAGAGAAAAGGCCAGCGCATTCAAATGTCCGTACCATACCGTGAGGATGTGTGTGGAGGTTCTGCAACGGCTCGGTCCCGCTCTGCATACAGGACGTTCTCACTGATTAGCGTGTCTGCCCCTTGACGTAATCGACGCTCCACTCCACCCTTTACTGAAGAGAGGAGGTGTGCCCTATGCTCAATCTACGCGTCGACCAACACGGATCGGGAGACTATTGCACCATCACCGAGGCTTTGGAGGCCATCCCATACGAGTGTGAGGCTATCGTTACGGTGAATGAAGGCGTCTATCGTGAGCGCCTCTTCAGCGACAAGCGCGCGCTCACCATCCGCGGGGAGGGGGAGGTGGTCATCATCGCCGCAGCGGGCGGCCATGACACGATCGACGCAAAGAAGAAGCGGGGGACCTTTCGTTCCTTTACCGCATTCTTCAGCGGGGAAGCGGTGACACTGGAAAACCTCACCATCATCAACGAAGCCGATCCGTCGCGTGGGCAGGCCATCGCCCTCTCGCTGTACAGCCACCAGTGCCACTGCATCGATGTGACACTGAAATCCCACCAAGACACGCTCTTTATCGGGCCGCTTCCGGAAAAGGAGCGCGAGACGGATGGTTTCTATGGGCCACGCCACCTCCAGCCGCGCCGCCTCACCGAGCTCCTGTTTGAAGGTGGACTCATCGAAGGAAGCATCGATTTCATCTTCGGAAGCGGGGATGCGCATTTTGTGTCCACCGAGATCCGCAGCGTGGATACGGGGTGGGTCTGTGCCCCATCGACGATGGCAGGCGGACAGGGCTTTGTCTTTGAACGCTGTGTGTTCACGCAGGGGGAGCGAGTCGAACCCGGCTCGGTCTTTGTGATGCGCCCCTGGCGCGCTGGAGGGCGGGTTGAGTGTATCGCCTGCCACTTCGGGAGACACATCAATGCTGCCCTTCGTGACGATTGGCCTGGAGAGGGGGCGGGCGAGGGAACGTTGGAACACCGGCAGTGCTCCGTTGCACCGGGGCGGGAATTCTCGAAGATGTGAGGCTGCCGGATGCCCGACAGCCTCAGTAAGGCGTCCTTACTTGATAACCCCGCTCTTCTTCAAGTCATTGATATTCAATGACTTGCCATAGGGGACGTCGAGCTTGCCATCGTTGACCAGCTTGATGACCTGAGTGCGGTACGGGGAGGAGAGGTCGACGCCGACGATCCTCCAGTTGTTGTCCACCTTCGGGGAGATGACCCCCCGCTCCTTGATGTACTCCACCAGCATGTCGCGGATCGAATTGGGGCTCTCCCACTCCTTGGTGCCCGCCACCAACTTCTGGGCCTTGAGGGCCGAGGAGTAGCGGTAGTTGTTCACCGCGAGAGTCAGCTGTTCCGTGTCTTTCAGCGGGCTTCCTTTGTACATCACGCTCTTGATGCGCCGGCCGGCCGGCTGTGAGAGATCGATCTCGTAGTCGACTCCGGCGAACATATCATAGAGGTAGCCGGGCTTCTCCGGATTGAAGCTGATCGAGATATCGCCGGGGACCCACTGGTTGTAGCAGGAGGCCGACCACTCCATGTACGCCTTCAGCTCGGCACCGGTGACCGGTACCCGGTAGAGGGTGTTGTCGTACTTGTAGATGCCGAAGATCGTACCGTAGTTGATATCCCCCGCCTTGATGTCGCTGGTGTCGGCGAAGAGGGCCGCACCCGAGACATCGGCGCCGCTGTTTGCCAGCTGCACCTCGTTGATGAGGTCCATGACGGCGGTGTCGCGAAGCTTCCCTTCGGGGATGCCACGGATTTCGTTCGCCGGCTGGAAGGTGGTCGCCGCCACCCCGAAGACACCACCGCTGCGCACTCCATCATCACCGACCGGGCCGCCGAGGATGTAGTTCCTCGTCTCCTCGTGGGCTTCACGGATGAAGGCGTTCCCTCTGATGAGGTCGCTCGGCTCATAGTCGGCCATGTCGACGATGGCGATGGCGCGGTCGACTACCCGCTTGTTGCCATCGAGCGCCAGATCGATGCGGATCACTTCGCGGGCGAGGTTCCGCGTCCCGCCGATGACCGTGTTGCCGCGGATCTCCTTGATGGTGTTGTGGTCGTGGCCAACGATGAGGACATCGATCTCGGGGCAGAGCTCCAGGATCTTGTTGGCGCCGTCGCTGCCGCCCTCCTCATCGTACTCGGGGTAGATGCCGACGTGGGAGACCACCACGATGACGTCGACCTTGTCCGCGATGATGTCGATGGCCCGTCGGGCCGCCGGCCCCACGGCGGAGAAGACGAACGGGTCGGTCTTCTCTCCATCCCAGCGCGGCGCGTTGGGGTTGGTCAACCCGATGATGCCCACCTTCACCCCGCCTCGAGTGACGATGGTGTAGGGGAGAGCCGCCATCGTTCCGTCCACCCGCGCCATATTGGCGGCGAGGACGGGGAAGTTGGCCAGGATCTGGATGCGTTTGATCAGGTCCTCTCCGAAGTTGAACTCATGGTTTCCCAACGTCATCGCATCGTAGCCGAGCAAGTTCATGGCCCGCATGACGGGGTGTTCCCCCTCCCGTTTGTTGTACAGGTCGTCGGTCATGATGTTGCCTTGGATGACGTCACCGTTGTCGACGAGGATGACGTATTCCTCCTCGTCCCGTACCGATTGTACATAGGTGGCGATCCTCGCCATACCGGTGTTGGTCGTCTCCTTGTCATCCTCGTAGCTGAAGCCCCAGACGTTTCCGTGGATGTCGGTGGTCGCCAGGATGACCAGCTTCTCCGCTTGCCGGGTTTCAGAGAGCGGTTGTCCAGTCAGGATGCTGCTGAACAGCGAAATGATCACCAGGAAGAGAACCGCAATCCTCAAATTCCTTCTTTTCATACCCTACTCCTTTTCGACTGATGGCAGTCGATACCTATGGTGCAGGCAACACTCGTTGCCGCTGCATGCTGCGTTCGAATCATCGAAGAAGTAACAGGATACTGTTCGTTGCGGGGTGTAGAGCCATGCACGTCGGGTGCGGTGTAGATCCCTTGCTTCATGATATCACAAAACTCGCAGACGTCGAGAGAAGTGCCACGTTCACATTCCGGGGATTTTTCTGAATGAGCATGCCCTGGTACATTGCATCACGGAAATGAGGTCGATATTCTCTTGGTATGGAGAAGGTGATGATGAAGACCACGATAGAACAGAGAGAGCTGCTGGAGACGCTGAAGAAGCGCTTTGAAGCCAAAGTCGAACGCCATGAAGGCATCGTGTGGGAGGATGTCGCCTCCCGCCTGAGCGAATATCCGGAGAAAATAGCCTCCCTTGCCCTCATGGAGGAGAGCGGTGGTGAAGTGGAGCTGCTCGATCAAGATGAACGCGGAGCCTACCGCTTCTTCGACTGCGCCCCCGAGAGCCCGGAGGGACGACGCAACCTCTGCTACGATGAGGCATCGCGCCGAGCGCGGAAGGCCAATGCTCCGCTGTCAAGCGCCGAGGAGGTGGCAAAGGAGATGGGAGTCGAGCTCTTGGACGAAGAGGAGTACCGCTTCCTGCAGGGTTTCGGCCCCTTCGACCAAAAGAGCTCGAGCTGGATCCGGACACCCGCCGAAGTACGCGACTTGGGCGGAGCGCTTTTCGGAGACTGGCGCTATGGGCGGACCTTCATCTACCACAACGGGGCGCAGTCGTACTACAGCGGGCGCGGCTTTCGCTCACTGCTTCGCGTGTGAGGGCGAACACCCCCCACGCTTCATGGAACATGAAGCCGGTTCTGATCAACAGCCTCTGTGATGCGCCGTTCCCATCATCGACGCTGACGACGATCCGCTCGGCCTCCCTGTGGGCGAAGACATGGTCAACGAGGCGGGAGAGCATCGCAGAGCCAAAGCCGCGTGAGAGGTAGGCGCTCTCCCCGATGAGGTAGTCGATCGAATAGCTGCCCTCTCTCGGGCAGTGGATGAACACCGCTTCGTCTGTCCTCTCGATGGGATAGTATTGGCAGAAACCGAAGGGCACATAGTGGTGATAGGCGACGAAATGGGTGATGAAATCGAAGACGTCGCCTCGTTGGGCAAGCTCGGCCAACCAAGCCTCAGGATCTGAGAACCACGGTCTTACGTGTGCCGCCTGCAACCATGTTTCGATGAGCGGCAGATGGTGGTCAGCTACCCGTTTCAAGATGATCTCTCTCATGTGCCCACAGTATACCGGCATGGTCGGCACTGGACAATTGCGCTGAATCAGCGGTGATGCACAAGAGGATACTATTTTTCTATTTTCGCTTGACAAAGGGAAGGAAATATCGATAATGAAACTAAAGTTAGGCAAGGCTAACATTATTGATTTGAACTACGGGACCCTCGGGTCACCAGACGATATAAGGATGATGCGAAGATGAGTGAGAACTTGACGAATCTACGTCCTGGAGAGAAGGGCCGGGTGTATGCGATCGATGCGGGAAAATACGCGACGAAGCGTTTATATGAGATTGGGTTCAACACCAGCGCCCACGTCACGGTCATCAAGAACGATGCCGGTCCGGTCATCGTGAGCATCAACGGCAACAAGGTCGCCCTTGGCCGTGGGCTCGCCGGCAAGGTCGTATTGGCCAAAGATCTGTAGTACATACGCAAACATACCCAAGAGGGATCAAGGATATCGGTATGAAAACAAAACGAATCGCATTGGTCGGCAACCCCAATAGTGGGAAGACGACCTTGTTCAATGCCATCACCGGCTCGAATCAGCACGTCGGCAACTGGCCGGGTGTCACCGTGGAGAAGAAGGAGGGAACCTTCACCTACAAGGGGAAGGAGTATGATGTGGTGGACCTTCCGGGCATCTACAGCCTCGGGGCCTTCTCCGAAGATGAAGTTGTGGCGATGGACTACATCCTCACCGACGATGCCGATGTCATCATCGACGTCATCGATGCGAGCAACATTGAGCGAAACCTCTACCTGACCACGCAGCTCTTGGAGATGGGCAAGAACGTGGTCATCGCGTTGAACATGGTCGATGAGGCGGAGAAGCGTCAGATAGCATTCGACCTCGAGGCGATGAGCAGCGCCCTCGGCGTTCCGGTGGTGGCCACGGTCGCCAGTCGAAACAACGGGACTGATGCGATCATCCAGGAGGCGGTCAAGGCGATCGACAAGAAGGTCAGCTATACGAATCCGCTCACCTACAGTGAGAACGTCAATCATCATATGCAGCACATGGTGGAGCTCTTTGCCGGCAAGAACATGCCATACTCCCCCGAGTGGGCGGCCATCAAGGTGGTTGAAGGCGATAAGCACATCATCAGCGTCATCGAGGCTTCCATCGATGATGAGGCGGTGGTCAACGGCATCAAGGATTTCCATAAGTTCCACAGCAGTGAGAACTTCGAGCTTGAGATCGTCGATTCACGGTACGCCTTCGCCCATCGCATCGCCGAAAAGACAGTCAAGAGGCCCGAGGTGGAGGTGGTGACCCTCACCGACAAGATCGACAAGATCTTGATCAACAAGTACCTGGGCATTCCCATTTTCGCCCTCATCATGCTCGCCGTCTTCCAGCTCACCTTCGCCATCGGCCAGGATCTGCTCGGCGGTTATGCGGCCGCCCTCGTGGAGTGGCTCGGCACACTGCTCGAGAACTTCCTGGTGTGGGTCAACTCCCCCGACTGGCTCGTCTCCTTCATGATCGACGGAGTCGTCAACGGGGTGGGGGCGGTCGTCGAGTTCGTGCCCCTGATCACCGTCATGTACCTGCTCTTGAGTCTGCTTGAGGACAGCGGCTACATGGCCCGCGCCGCCTATGTGTGGGACAACCTGATGCGGGCCTTCGGGATGCAGGGCAAGGCGTTCATCTCCATGATCATCGGCTTCGGCTGTACGGTGCCCGCCATCATGTCGACGCGCACGATGGACAACAAGAAGGACCGGATGGTCACCATGTTGATCACCCCGTTCATGTCCTGTGGGGCGAAGTTGCCGATCTACTCGGTTTTCATCGCCGCCTTCTTCTCAAACCATGGCGGCTTGGTCCTCTTCGGCCTCTACGCCTTCGGCATCCTCATCGGCCTGTTGATGGCCAAGCTCTTCAACAAGACCCTCTTCAAGGGTGAGAGCTCCTACTTCATCATGGAGCTGCCCCCCTACCGCTTCCCGGCGGCCAAGAGCGTGCTGCGCACGATGTGGCTCCACGTCGGCGACTTCATCAAGCGGGCCGGTACGATCATCTTCCTGGTGGTCACCATCATGTGGCTGCTCGCCGTGCTGCCCGGCTCGGCCGCGCCGTACAGCCAGCAGAGCTACCTCGGACGCCTCGGCACCTTCCTGGTCCCGATCTTCCGCCCCGCCGGCTTCGGTACCTGGCAGGAGTCGGTCGCCCTCTTCGCCGGTATCCCGGCCAAGGAGGCGGTGGTCGGTACCCTCGGCATGCTCTATGCCGGAGAGTACATGGAGGAGGGTGTCCTCCTGGTCAATGCGATCCAGCAGCACTTCACCTCGTTGACCGCCCTTGCCTACATGGTGATGGTCCTGCTCTACACCCCCTGTGCGGCGACGCTCTCGGCGGTGGCCAAGGAGACCAAATCCGCCAAGTGGACGATTGCGATGGCGTTGTATACCTTCTTTATTGGATGGATCATGGCGGTCCTTGTCTTCCAGATCGGATCCTTGTTCGGATTCGCCTAGTGAGGAGGAACGAATGCTGAAGGAACTCTTGGCCCTTATCAATGGGGATGGATACTTTTCAAAGCCGCTGCTCGCCCGCACGCTGAACATCAGCGAAGCGATGGTCGATGAGGGGCTCGCACAGCTGCTCAGGATGGGGTACATGAAGGAGGAGGAGACTCCCTCCTCCTGCACTGACGGTTGCTCCGGCTGTGCCTTCGCCGCGTTCTGCCACAAGGAGCTGGTGAAGATGTACCAGTTCACCGACCGTGGCAGGGCGCTGCTCACCTCCTGACCACCTCTTGCACCGTCGTACGCGGTGCGGCACAATGAGAGGCGGGGGAGCGCCATGGGTGAGACGATTCGCTTCGGAGTCTCGATGGATAGTGAGCTGGTCCGCCTCTTGGACCAGCTTACCCATCAGAAGAACCACGACAACCGGTCACAGACCATCCGGGAGTTGGTCAGGGATGCCGTCATCAACGAGAGCAGCGTCGATGATGACCGTCTCGTCATCGGGACGCTGACCCTCCTCTACCACCACAAGACCCGCCTGCCGCGATCACCGATCGACGCATACCCCTCCTTGACCATCACGGCAAACCTCCAGTTCCACGTCGAAGGGGACATCGTGGCCAAGGTCCTCATCGTCAAGGGCAAGGGAAACGAGATCCGTGCCTGGGCACAAAGCTTGCTCACCAGCCCCCGTACCATCGCACACCTCACCTACACGGCCACCGACGAGCTCATCGCGGAACTCTCCAAGGAGTGAAGGCTGCGGTTGACGCAGTTGCGGCTGTCATAGTATCCTCCCAAGGAGTAACACGATTAGTACTATTCGTGTTACCTGAATGGAGGTGTGCACATGCAGGGCAGAGACAATGCAGGTTTCATTGGAAGGCGATGGTCACGGAGAGTGGTGATCACCATCACCCTCATGGTTCTCGCGGTGGCCGTTCTCGGCGCGATGGCACAGGGTGAGCAGCAGGGAGCGCGTGTCGTCACCGACATGCGGAATCGCTCAGTCGCCATCCCCCACGAGGTGAAGCGCATCATCGCCCTCGATGCCGGATCGCTGCGCTTGGTCAGCTACCTCGATGCCACCGACTTGGTCATCGCGGTGGAGGATGATGGGCATGGGCGGGAGAAGAGTCAATACGAGTTCTTCAACCTCGCCACCTACCGTATCGCCCACCCTGAGCTGCGGGATCTGCCATCCATCGGCAGCGCGGCGAACCACGAAGGGATCATCGCATCGGAGGCCGACCTCATCATCTCCTCATCAGTCGATGTGGCCAAGCTCGACCAACTACAACAGATCCTCGGCATTCCCGTTTTCGCGGTCGATGTCGACGTCGAGCTCTACGACCGCGAGCGCTTCTACGCCCAGAATGAGATCCTCGGCGTTGTTCTGAATAGAGAAGAGCGGGCCAAGGAGCTCAATGAGGGCATCAAAGCGGTGCTCAGTGATCTGGAGAGTCGGCGGGCGCAGGTTCGAGAGCCGAAGCGCGCCTATGCCGGTGGCATGATGTTCTACGGGCCGGCGGACCTCTTGCGCACCACCGGTGATTTCCTTCCCTTCGACCTGGTCGGTGCAGTCAACGTGATGGAGAGCAACCCCACCGGCAACCGACAGCCGTACATGACGAGCCTCGAGGATCTCATCGCCGCAGAGCCCGACTACATCTTCCTCGATGCGGCGAACATCACCCTCTCACAGGCAGGGTACACGGGCAACAAAGCAACACTCGATGCCCTGGTGCCCGCCTTCTCCAACCAGGAGGTCTACTCCACCTTCGTCTACAAGTACTACGGCACCAACTGGGAACACCAGCTGGTCAACGTCTACGCCGTCGGTTCGACTCTCTACCCCGAGCTCTACAGCGACTTCACCATCCGCGAGAAGGCAGAGGAGATCTGGGCGCTCTTCTTCACAGTCCCCCTCTCCTTCGATGCGGTATGCGAAGCGCAGCACGTCGTCCCGAATCGCGTCGATTGGTTCAACTGATGGAGGACACCCCCAGCGCTCTCTCCTCGGAGGGGGGGCGATATCAGGCATATCGGAGACGGAAGAGGCTCCTGGTGGCGCTCCTGGTCGTCGCTGTGGCCGCCGCCGTCTTCATCGCACTCAGCATCGGCAGCATCAAGATTCCATTCTCCCGGGTGCTCTCCTCCCTGCTCCTCTTTGACCGGAGCGGGCAGGGGAGGATCGTCTGGGATGTGCGGCTGGTGAGGGTGTTGGCGGCGCTGTTGGTCGGCGCCTCCCTCTCCCTCTCCGGCACGATGATGCAGTCGGTGCTGCGCAACAGCCTCGCGTCTCCCTATACGCTCGGCCTCTCCAGCGCCGCCGCCTTCGGGGCGTCGGTGGCCATCGTGTTCTTCGGTGCGGGGACCAGCACCACCAGCACCATCATCGTCAGTGATATCTTCACCGTGGCGGCAAGCGCCTTCGCCTTCTCCCTCCTCTCCACCGCCGCCATCCTCATCCTCACGCTGTTGACCACCATCTCGGCAGAGGGCATGGTGCTCGCCGGCATCGCCATCGGCTCGATCTTCTCCGCCGGCCTTACCCTGATGCAGTACCTCGCCAACTCGGTCCAGCTCTCCGCCATCGTCTCGTGGACCTTCGGGGACCTCGGACGGGCCAATTGGCGCTCCCTCTCGATCATCGCCGCCACCCTGGCCCCGATCCTCCTCCTCTCGCTCTTCTTCCGCTGGGACTTCAACGCCATGGACAGCGGGGAGGACACCGCCAAGGGGTTGGGAGTACGGACGTCCGCCCTCCGCATTGGGGGGATGCTCGCCTCCTCGA
>Ga0208694_1003033_pt1 | contig 16687 bp, 13 predicted proteins | sample AD_UKC078_MetaG_FD_184442 | JGI IMG/M metagenome (GOLD analysis project Ga0208694, IMG submission 184442) | Active sludge microbial communities of municipal wastewater-treating anaerobic digesters from USA - AD_UKC078_MetaG (SPAdes) (version 2) | ecosystem: Engineered > Bioreactor > Anaerobic >...
CGATAACTGGCACCAATGGATGAAACCGACCACGGTTTGACGCCACGAATCGCAGATTTGAAAGTGAACAGGAAAGTCAATGAAATCAACGATCTACCAACACCACCTCCGCGCCAGTGCTAGCTTTTCGTACCGTCACTTATTGCACTGAAAACGAGGAGACCCCAACGTGGACATCCAGATGCGCACCAATGTGCCGCACATCTTCGCCATCGGCGACATCGTGGGCCAGCCCATGCTGGCGCACAAGGCGGTGCACGAGGCGCATGTGGCGGCGGAAGTGATCGCCGGCGAATTGCAGGGCAACAAGGAACTGGCCAGCGCCGCCTTCAACGCCCGCGTGATCCCCAGCGTGGCCTACACCGACCCCGAAGTGGCCTGGGTGGGCCTGACCGAAGACCAGGCCAAGCAGCAGGGCATCAAGGTCAAGAAGGGCCTGTTCCCCTGGGCGGCCTCGGGCCGCGCCATTGCCAACGGCCGCGACGAAGGCGTCACCAAGCTGCTGTTCGACGACAGCCCCGAAGCAGGATCAGGAGACGGCCATGCTGGCCGGGGCCACGGCAAGATCCTGGGCGGCGGCATGGTCGGCACGCATGCGGGCGACATGATCGGCGAGATCGCCCTGGCCATCGAGATGGGTGCGGACGCTGTCGACATCGGCAAGACCATCCACCCGCATCCGACGCTGGGCGAGAGCATCGGCATGGCGGCGGAAGTGGCGCATGGCAGCTGCACGGATGTGCCGCCTGCGCGCAAGTAAGTCCGCAGCCAAGCTACCCTGACAAGGCCCGAACTGGCGACGGTTCGGGCCTTGTGCTTTGCGTACCCAAACAATCGCCGCAGAATACTGTGCATTTGTACAGTATTCATGTCAGCCACTTCCAAGCCCAAGCTCTACAACCCACGCCACCCCGAACGCACGCTGCTCTACCAAATGGTAGCCGAGCACTACGAGACCTGGCTAGAGTTGGCCAGCGCGGGTCAGTTCGACGGCCAGGGCGACCACCACACCCCCAAGCCCTTCGTGCGCAAAGCGTTTGCCAAGTATCTTGAGTGCGGCATCTTTGCCCATGGCTTTGCCCGCGCTCGCTGCGGCGACTGTGGGCACGACTACTTTGTAGCCTTCTCCTGCAAAGGCCGGGGAGTCTGCCCCTCGTGCACCACGCGGCGGATGGTGGAGACGGCGGCACACCTGAGCGACCACGTTTTCCCCCGCCTGCCGGTGCGCCAGTGGGTGCTCTCCGTGCCCAAGAGGTTGCGGTACTTCATGCAACGCGACGGAGCGGTGCTGAGCATGGTGCTGCGCATCTTTCTGCGGGTGATCGCACAAACTCTGCAGACCCACAGCCCCGGTGCGGCCCATATGGACAAGGCAGGCCTGCACATCGGTGCCATCGCCTTCATTCACCGATTCGGCTCCAGCCTCAATGAACACGTCCACTTCCACGTTTGTGTGGTGGACGGGGTGTTTGAGGAAGTGGAGGGCGAGGGCGATGCTGATGCGACCCCTCGAATCTCATCGCCGGGTGTCATCTTTCACGCGGCCACCGGCATCGATGCGGCTACCGTGGCCCCAGTGCAGACCACACTGCAAAAACGCATCCTGCGCGCCTTCGTTGCTCGGGGCCTGCTGGAGAACTGTGACGCCAAAGACATGCTGGGCTACAAACACAGCGGCTTCTCGGTGGACGCCGGTGTCTGCATCGAAGCCCACGACCGCGCTGCGCTGGAGCGGCTGCTGCGCTATTGCGCGCGTCCACCGTTTTCCATGGAGCGCCTACGCAAAGAGGGAAGCAAACTGGTGTACCGCTGTGCCAAACAGCGCAGCGAGCCCACCAGTGACAAGCGTGGTGCCAAGGCAGATGAGCTGCACCTCACACCGCTGGAACTGATCGACCGCATCGCCGCGCTGGTGCCACCGCCACGCACCCACCGGCACCGCTACTTTGGTGTGCTGGCACCAAACTCGCCGCTGAGAGCGGCGGTAACGGCGCTGGCTCAGCCTGCTGCGTCGCAACCAGCCACGGTGGAGACTGCACAACCTGGCGCGGGCGTACCTGGGGTGGCGGCGCCGGGCAACGCGGCCACACCCACACCCGAACCTGAAGCACGCCCGAAGCGAGCGGCGCATTACTTGTGGGCGGTGCTGATTGCCCGCATCTACGAGGCATTTCCGCTGCTGTGCCCCATGTGCGGTGGGCAGATGCGCATCATTGCCTTCATCACCCACAGCGCCGAAATCCGCCACATCCTGAACCACATCGGGGTGGAGTCTGCCCCCCCGCACATCACCCCGGCACGCGGGCCACCGCTGTGGGAGGGCTGCGACGCGCCGGTGGATGATGGTGCGCAAGGCGAGCCGGATTGGGATCTGGCAGCTCAACCCGACGAGGTAGACCAGCGCGTCAATTGGTGACCCAGTGAAGCGGCGGTATCCATCGCTGCGGGGAAGCAGCTGCGCGCGCGCCAGGCCCAAATGCATACTGCCTCCCAAGCTCTTGCCATTGAGCGGCAAGCGAGCGCTCAACCTTCCTTGGCCGAACGTGTTTCGAGGCCCAAAACTCGTGCCATACTTGGCCTCATGCGGTTGAATTTCCTATCCGTGTTAGCAGCCTTTTCGCCGCCAAAGGGCGTCAATTCAGACCCCAGGCGCGCGGCATCTGCGGCCGTGCCGGCACCGGCATGGAAGGCCACGGTCAAGGCCAACAGTGCGCCCAGACCAACCGGCACGCATTTCGCTAATCGCTTCATGTATTTTTCTCCTCGATATTGATTTTGTGAACACCGGCATGCGGCAGGTACCGCATGGGGTTAAGACGATTGTTATTTGCCTACGCACATTCGATGAGCCGAATTCGGCACGCAGGCATATCCAGGTGTAGCGATATCTCCGAACAAAACGGCCAATTGGCGCATCTCTTCAACGCCTGGAAGGCCCTTCTTGTGCAAGCACATCGTCATGTCCCGCTTTCGCAGGCGGGCAGCAACGGTGCCTCCGGGCTGTGTTGCACGAGATAGCAAATTACGGCTTTACGCTCACTGGCTTTATGCAGTCCACCGAAAGACATGGCTGTACCAGGGAGATAGCCCAGAGGATTGTTCAGGAATGCATTGATGCGTCCGACATCCCATGAAAAGCCAGCACTCTCCAGCGCCCCCGTGTAGCCGAACCCTTGCGCACTGCCCGCCTTGCGCCCAATGACACCGCCAAGCTTTGGGCCGACTTTGTGCTCAAGCAAGGAATGGCAGAGGCCGCACTTGGACTCAAATATTTTCTGTCCAATCTCCAAGTCATTGGCATGCACTGTCCCAAGGTGAGTAGTGAAAAGGCATGCCAGACCGTGTACAGCCATCCGACTTGTCAGGAACCGTTTGATGCCGACGAATCGCTTGCAGCGAGCCTCTTCAGCATCAGGACGGTCAGTCAAACGTTTCATCATGGCGTGAGCAATTTATCCAGACGCTGAACAACGCGAATACCGCTACCAATGGCGCCATCAATGAACCCGCGCCACCCTTCGCCGTGATCGCCGGTGGCAAACAGTACGCGCCCCTGGTCCTTACCAAAATGGTCGTAGTACTTCTGAAACCAGTGTGGACGGTAGGTACACCATGTGCCACGGCTATAGGGATCGTGCGTCCAGTCATAGCCGGCGCACGATTCAACTTCGGCGTGGGGATAGAAGACCCGTAACGCCGCCTGCACGGCTTGTTCGTCGGTCACATCCAGCTTGCTGGAATCGGTGCCAAAGCCGAGAAGAATGGTGTGGTCTTTTTCAATTGCATAGGTGAAAGCCAGAGTGAGCGGCAATTCGGCGTGGCCTAGTGCGGTCGACTTGCCATTCTTGGTGACATGCCCTTTAACCTTTGCGTAGACCTTGGTGCCTCTGCCTGCATGCGTTTCCAGTCCGGCTTCGACCACCAGGGGATCGAGCGGAGGCGAGAATTCCAGGTGTGGCAATACATTCATCGGCAAGGCAACAATGACAGCCGCTGCCGTAATTTTTTCACCTCGGGTGGTCGTAATAACCGTTGTACCACCCAAATCCTCGACCTTTTTCACCGGCGTCGACAGGCGCACATCCGGCTTGCCGTCAGCGATCATCAAGTCGATCAACGCCTTGGTACCGTCCTTCAGTTTGTAGCGGGTAACGGAATCGTTAAGAATGCCAAAGTTCCAGCCAGGAAGCGACCACCAGCGCAACATGTCAACGTAGGAGATTGTTGATGGATCGCCGTGCCCCATCGCAGCCAGGTAGCTCTCAATGGCCGTATGTTCTACCGGCCCAAAGTGCATGCGCTTGAGCACATCCAGGGCACTGAGTGAATCACGTTTGGCGATTTCGGACCAAGCGAATTTGGCATCGTAGGGGCGATCCCACGCGATACGCGCTTCGCCAAAATATTTTTCAATTGCAACCCCTAGCGGGTAAGCCTGTGCACCGACCAGGACCTTGCGTTGCTTGTTGTTTATGACGACAAACTCTTCATTTTCGGGATTGTGCGCACCAGTGATATCGGGTGTTTCGACGACCTCAAGGCCATAACGCTCCTTTTCGGCCCAGACATAGGGTTGGGTCCAATGAATCCAGGTTCCACCCATTTCAATCTTGTGGCCAGCAAATTCAGCACTGAAGGTTCGGCCACCAAGTCGGTTGCGGGCTTCCAGGATGAGTACGCGGTAACCTTTCGCGCGCGCATTGCGCGCTGCGGCGACGCCAGCAAAGCCGCCACCAATGACGACCACATCGTAGTCAACGCCTGGTGTCTTGTTGCTTGCGTTTGGTGGAGCGGTCTGCGCATGCGCAGTGCCCCCCAGGACACCAAGTGTGCCTGCCGCACCAACGCCGGTTCGGACCAGAAATGTTCGACGGCTGGCGGCCGGTTTATTGTCGTTCTGACTGTTCATCATGTCTCCTCGTGAATGCGCTATTGGCTGGTTACGTTTCGTTGTCACTTCAGGGGAGGATGAGACCACGGTGAGCAAAATATCTCTTGCCAATCCATGTCAGATGAATTGACATTTCATGCCAATATTCGACATCTGAGGGCAACGAAGGTTGGTCGAGCTTGGCCCATGACTTGCATGAGAGCAGTTAACCCTGTGAGCGCTCCCAGTTGCGCAAACACTTTGTGCAGTACTGGTTCAACCTGGCGAACATGGCCTGCGAAGAAGCGCTCTATAAGAGTGCCAGCCTGCGCCGCTTAGCCGACTCCACCACCATCACGAAGTCACGCGTCCGTTCACGGGTGGAGCTTGTCTTTGGTGTGGTCAAGCGGCTGCGGGGATTTGGGAAAGTGCGTTACCGTGGCTGGGCATGTCAACGGCGTTCTGGTACTGCAACCGGAATTGCCGCGGACTGATTTGCAACCAGCGACGAAACGCACGACTGAAAGAGCTGGATTCGGCGTAGCCAAGAAGCAGTGCGACTTCGACCAAGGAATAGTCCGTCTGCGTCAGGTAGGACTGGGCCAACGATCGACGCACTTGCTCGACCAGTTGGCCGAATGCGAGATCGTGTTGCGCCAGGTGTCGCTGCAAAGATCGTTGGCTCATTCCAAGGCTCTTCGCAACCTGCGCCAGACTGGCGTCTCGCGTATTCAAGCTGCTGGCAACATGGTGCCCCAGCCGACTGAGAAAATTGGTTGCTTCGGAGCGGGTTTTCCGTTTTTGCTCAAGAACCGGCTCCAAACCCTCAAACAACCGGGAATCAGCCGTCTGCACCGCTAGGCCCAAAATATCGCGATTGAAATACAGGCGGTTGTCCACTTGCCTGAAATGCATGGGACATTGAAACACCGCACGATGCAAGCTGAGATCGGCCGGCTGCGCATGTTCAAAGTCGACCCTAACCGGTACCAACGCATCACCACTCACCTCGCGTAGCAGGTTCAATGCGGTACCGAGTGCAAACTCGGCATCCTGGCGTCGCTGGACTACAGAGGGATCCGTCACTTGATACGACAAAATGACCAGCGCCCCGTCATCGGTCACATCTACGCGGGTGGCCTGGCTCATGACAACGATGAAATGGCTGAGACACCGCAGTACCAGAGGCATAGTGGGTGCGCTGCGCAGGGCATGTCCAAACACACCCAATTGGCGACTGTCGGTCTGGATACCGATTCTCAGGCCAATCGATGGATCCACCTCACGCCCCATCAGTTCCCACAATGCGACGTAACGTGCGAGCGGTATCTCAGTGGCGGGGTTGAGCAGAATGGATTCATCGAGCCCGACAGCTGACAGATAGGGACGGAACAGCGCCCCATGGCGGCGAAAGACATTTTCCGCATAGACGGTATGTGTCGCAGGCGATGCCTTGCGTGGACGCCCTCTACTGCTCATTCATGGCCTTTCTTCACATCGCCGAGGCGGCGCAGACAACCCCCCATTGACTCTCGTTTTCTGGCCCCGGCAACACCCTGGCCGCACAGAGGCTATTTTTGGCAGCTGTAACGGGAGTATTGTCCTTCATGTGGCCGCCCCGTAGCAGTTATCTGATTATTTTTTGGCGTTTTGCGCTGGCAGCCTGGCGATGTACTGAAGCACTTGTTCCAACTCTTTGGCCTGGCTCAGATGGGTTGCAATGCTGCGCATCCAGACTGCCGGTTGGTCCGACTTGTCCGGGTCGCCGCGCCAGCCCTTGGCAAAGCTGTCCAACTGCTGGCGGATGTACGCACCGTCGAGCCCACGCAAGGCGGGCACATGGAGTTGCCGGTAGCCCTGCGCGCCCAGGCCGTGGCAGGACGAGCAGGTGGCGTCAAACAGCTGTTTGCCGGCTGCCAGTTCGGCTGCAGCGCCGCCGGTGGCGGCCACCTTCTTCGAGGGCAGGCCGCTGTAGTGGGCCACCAGCACGGCCGCATCGGCGTCGGTCAAGGCTTTGACGGCGAGCCGCATGGTCTGGCCGTTTTTGTCATCGGCGTGGTAGGCGCGTTTGCCGCTTCTGAAATTGTCCAGTTGGCGCGCCAGGTAGTTGCTGTCTTGTCCCGCCAGCGCCGGTGCGTGCAGGGCCGGATTGCCCTCGCCTTGGCTGCCATGGCAGGCGGCACAGGGAGCCGTGTTGGGTGCGGGCGCTTCAGCCGCACAGGCCGCCGCGCTCAGACCCATGGCGGCTGCGATGGCCCAGATTGCGTTGCTTCTCATAACTTACTCCAGTGCCGAATTGCGTGGCATGTTGTTTTCAATCTGCTGAACCAGGGCGGTTCGCTTGGCCGTGACGGCCACCAGAGGATGCAGGCGCAGTGCGCCCACTTCTGCAGCGCTGTAGGGCTTGAAATTGCCGGGGACTTCGCTGGGACTGAAGCTGGCCAGCATCCAGTTCAAAAGCCCGGCCAGCCACGGATGTGCCGCCTGCGCGCAAGTAAGTCCGCAGCCAAGCTACCCTGACAAGGCCCGAACTGGCGACGGTTCGGGCCTTGTGCTTTGCGTACCCAAACAATCGCCGCAGAATACTGTGCATTTGTACAGTATTCATGTCAGCCACTTCCAAGCCCAAGCTCTACAACCCACGCCACCCCGAACGCACGCTGCTCTACCAAATGGTAGCCGAGCACTACGAGACCTGGCTAGAGTTGGCCAGCGCGGGTCAGTTCGACGGCCAGGGCGACCACCACACCCCCAAGCCCTTCGTGCGCAAAGCGTTTGCCAAGTATCTTGAGTGCGGCATCTTTGCCCATGGCTTTGCCCGCGCTCGCTGCGGCGACTGTGGGCACGACTACTTTGTAGCCTTCTCCTGCAAAGGCCGGGGAGTCTGCCCCTCGTGCACCACGCGGCGGATGGTGGAGACGGCGGCACACCTGAGCGACCACGTTTTCCCCCGCCTGCCGGTGCGCCAGTGGGTGCTCTCCGTGCCCAAGAGGTTGCGGTACTTCATGCAACGCGACGGAGCGGTGCTGAGCATGGTGCTGCGCATCTTTCTGCGGGTGATCGCACAAACTCTGCAGACCCACAGCCCCGGTGCGGCCCATATGGACAAGGCAGGCCTGCACATCGGTGCCATCGCCTTCATTCACCGATTCGGCTCCAGCCTCAATGAACACGTCCACTTCCACGTTTGTGTGGTGGACGGGGTGTTTGAGGAAGTGGAGGGCGAGGGCGATGCTGATGCGACCCCTCGAATCTCATCGCCGGGTGTCATCTTTCACGCGGCCACCGGCATCGATGCGGCTACCGTGGCCCCAGTGCAGACCACACTGCAAAAACGCATCCTGCGCGCCTTCGTTGCTCGGGGCCTGCTGGAGAACTGTGACGCCAAAGACATGCTGGGCTACAAACACAGCGGCTTCTCGGTGGACGCCGGTGTCTGCATCGAAGCCCACGACCGCGCTGCGCTGGAGCGGCTGCTGCGCTATTGCGCGCGTCCACCGTTTTCCATGGAGCGCCTACGCAAAGAGGGAAGCAAACTGGTGTACCGCTGTGCCAAACAGCGCAGCGAGCCCACCAGTGACAAGCGTGGTGCCAAGGCAGATGAGCTGCACCTCACACCGCTGGAACTGATCGACCGCATCGCCGCGCTGGTGCCACCGCCACGCACCCACCGGCACCGCTACTTTGGTGTGCTGGCACCAAACTCGCCGCTGAGAGCGGCGGTAACGGCGCTGGCTCAGCCTGCTGCGTCGCAACCAGCCACGGTGGAGACTGCACAACCTGGCGCGGGCGTACCTGGGGTGGCGGCGCCGGGCAACGCGGCCACACCCACACCCGAACCTGAAGCACGCCCGAAGCGAGCGGCGCATTACTTGTGGGCGGTGCTGATTGCCCGCATCTACGAGGCATTTCCGCTGCTGTGCCCCATGTGCGGTGGGCAGATGCGCATCATTGCCTTCATCACCCACAGCGCCGAAATCCGCCACATCCTGAACCACATCGGGGTGGAGTCTGCCCCCCCGCACATCACCCCGGCACGCGGGCCACCGCTGTGGGAGGGCTGCGACGCGCCGGTGGATGATGGTGCGCAAGGCGAGCCGGATTGGGATCTGGCAGCTCAACCCGACGAGGTAGACCAGCGCGTCAATTGGTGACCCAGTGAAGCGGCGGTATCCATCGCTGCGGGGAAGCAGCTGCGCGCGCGCCAGGCCCAAATGCATACTGCCTCCCAAGCTCTTGCCATTGAGCGGCAAGCGAGCGCTCAACCTTCCTTGGCCGAACGTGTTTCGAGGCCCAAAACTCGTGCCATACTTGGCCTCATGCGGTTGAATTTCCTATCCGTCGTGCCCAAGAAGACCGATGCCCCACCCACCCCCGAAGAACTTGCCGCACTGGAGGCGATGTTCAAGGGAGCGGATGCCTATTTCAGCGAAAGCGGCGAGCGCCGCCGCTTCATGCAGACGGCCAACGGCCTGAACGACAGCGACCAGCACCTGCTGCAGGCCGTGTTGAAAGGCAGGCTCACGCACGAAGCCGCGCTGGCGGGTGCCGCCACCGCGCACAGCCCCCTGCGCATCGCCAACGCGCTGCTGGAGCTGGAAACCAAGGTCAAGAAAAGCAAGGACCGCATCCTGCTGGACTTCATCTTCGCCTTGCTCCAGTCCAAACGCGTGGCCGAAGGCCTGAGCCGCGTGTGGTTCTTCCCCTGGGAGCTGTCGCTGGTGCTGAACAAGCAGCTCACGGCAGAGCAAGTGCGCTTCATCTGGCACAGCCGCAAGGACCACTATGCCAAGGAGCTGGTGCCCGACTCCGCCCGCGTGCTCGCCAGACACCCCCAGTGCCCGCCCGACGTGCTCGAAGCCCTGCTGCCCGTGGACGATGCCATGCTGCGCAAGATCCTCGCCATGCATGCCAATACCTCGGCAGCAATCACCCGGTTCTTCCTCAACAGCCCGCGCAAGCCCGAGCGCCTGAACCTGGCGATGTCGCGCCATGCCGACAGCGACGTGCTGCTCGCCCTGCTGCGCGACAAGCACGACGAAGTGAGCCGCGCCGCAAAAAAGAACCTTGCGCAGCGCTTCCCGGCGCTGCAGGTCACCGAAGCGGCCATCCAGGCCGCCATCGAACAACACATCGCCAAGCCCTACACCAAGCCGGTTGCCCCCAAGGCTGCGTTCGACCCCAGGGCCGCCACCCAGGCCGGCCCCGAAAGCGTGCTGGCGCTCGACAGTGCCCAGCGCAAGCGTGTGGCAGAGACGAGCACCGACCCCGAACTGCTGCGCCTGCTTGCGGCCGACAGCAGCAAGGCCGTGCGCCGGGCGGTGGCCAAGAGAAACAGCCCTGCGCCGGATGTGCTCCAGGCGCTGGCGCGGGACCCCGATACCGAAACGTCGAACAACGCACTGCGGGCTATTGTTGGGTCATCGCCCGACGCCACGGCCGAGGATCTGCTCGACCCCGAAGCCCTGGACGCCGCACACCGTGAGCTTGCCCGGCATGTCGCACAGAACAGCCGCCAGTCCGGCTACGAAGAGGCGTTCAGCCCCCTGCAGAAGCAAGACTTCGCCCGAGCACTGTTCGTGGCCGAACACACCCGCAACCCGCTGATCCAGCTGATGCTGGTCAAGGACCTGGAGGCGATTCCGCCCGTGCACACCGTGCGGTGGGACCTGCTCAAAGCCCTGTCCGGCAACCGCCACCTGAGCGAGGCCGTGTGCCGCAAGATCGTGGTGGGGCTGGGGTTTGGCGGGTTCGATCCCATCCAGCGCTGCAACAGCGCAGCCTTGCTGCGGGAGTGGCTGGCGCCGGGGACGGTGCCGGCGCATTACCGGTCGACGGTGGAGACGCGGCTGGCGGAGTTGGAGGTGAAGTCCCTGTCTGCATAGTGCGCTGAACAACATGTTTGGACTCTGTCACCAACGCAACTTGGCAGCCGTTCTTTACATGCGATAGCTACCCCTCCCTCTCTATACTCTGGATGCCTTACATCATCAATAACTATGGAGACAAAATGTCGGCATCCCGTTATCGTCAGCAGCGTTCACTCTTTTTCGGAGCAATCCTCACAGCCGTTGCAGTAGCCAGCCTAGGAAATGAACTTGGTTCGAGCAAACAGGAGGTATTGATTTCAAGGGATAAAATGGGCGTGCCGTTTGTTCAGGGCGCAACGGCCGAAGCTGTCCTGTATGGAGCGGGGTATGCGTCGGCTCAGGATCGGCTTTTTCAGATCGAGTTCCTTCGCCGTACAGCCAATGGATCACTCGCCGAGCTGTTGGGTCCATCCGTCTTGGAAATGGACAAGGAAGCCCGGATTGACGGCTTCACAGACTCTGAAATGAGAGCTCAGATTGATGCTCTGCCCGAAGAGCACAAAAAGCTTTTCAAAGCAATGGTGAAGGGTGCCAACGCTTATATCGCGAAGGCCATCGAAGAGCCCAAGGTGTACATGCCGCTCGAATTCGAGAAATACGGCATTTCCCTCAAGCCAATTACCGAGGAGGATGCGGCTCGCATAACTCAGCTGACGGTTCGCAACTATGGCGGCACCGGGGGGAATGAGTTGAACAATCTGGCGTTTCTCGCGGAAATGCAGAAGCGCCACGGTTCTGCCAAGGCGCAGAAAATCTTTGATGACATTGTGGTGCTGGACGATCCCGATGCAGACACCGTGGTGCGGCGCAATGCATCCACTGCGGTAGCCATGGCGCGCAAGGCAGTGGTGATTCCCAGGAAAATCCCGGCTTCCACAATCGAGGTTGCTCAAAAGCTGCGCGAAACGCGGGTGGCGAGGGCTGAATTGATGGAACGAATAGGCTTCACACGTGGTGCAAGCCGTTCACTGATAGTTGGCCCTCAGCGCAGCGCGGATGGCAAGGTCATGATGATGCAATCCACAGCGGATGGCTATGACATGTCGATCTCAGGCGGCGGTTTGAACGCATCGGGGCTGACCATCGGCCTCGGGGTTCCGGTGATGGGTCGCGGTTTCCAGCACGGATGGCTCATCACCACTGGCGAAAGCGACACCATCGACGTGATGGAGCATGACATCAACCCCAGCAATCCTGGCCAGTACCGGTACAACGGCGCTTGGAAGAACTTTGAATCGCGCGAAGAGACGATCAATGTTCGCGGCAGCAGCCCCGTCAAAATCAAGGTCCTGCGCTCCGTCCAGGGCCCTATCTTCCAGATGGACGAACAAGCGGGCAAGGCTTATGCCCGTCGCAACGCCGTGTGGGGCAGGGAACTGCAGGGGTTCGTGTCCACCATCGAATTTGGCCGGGCGAAGTCCCTTGCTGAATTTCGCCAAGCTGCCAGTGCGGTGGTGCAGAACTTCAACCTGAGCTATGGGGGCGAAGACGGTCACATCGAAATCTGGCACAGCGGCCTGCAACCTGTTCGACCGGCAGGCGTCGATCCACGCCTGCCGGCCAAGGGTGATGGTAGCCAGGATTGGCAAGGGTTCGTTCCGTTTGATCGGTGGGTGAACGAGGCCAACCCGAAGGACGGCTACTTCCATGCGTGGAACAACAAGGCATCCAAGGAAAGCACCTATGGCGATACCTCGCGCTATGGTGAAACCTTTCGTACCTGGATGGCGCACGACCTGATGGCTGCAAAGCCCAAGGTTACGATGGCCGACATGAAGAATTTCAACTATTCGCTGGCCCATGGTTTCGGGGGCGTTGATCTATCTTCCACGTCGCCGAAATTCTTCCAGCCCTATCTGGAAAAGGCCGTTCGCGAAGACGCAGACCCACGGCGCAGGCGCGCTGTCGAACTGATGGTCGGCTGGAATGCGCTGCGCGAAGACAAGAATGGCGACGACAAGTACGACAGCGCAGGGCAGACAATCTTTGAAAACTGGCGCGCACTGGCTCTCAAAGAAGTGTTCAATGACGTGATCGGTGATTGGGCCGAAAAGCTTGACGCTCCGCTTTACGTAAAGTACCGCACCAGCTTGCTGCTGCGAGCTCTGAAGGGTAAAGCTGCCGGCAAGCCATTTTCGGTGGACTATCTCAACGGGCGCGATATCGACGCGGTGGTTCGTAAGACGCTCGACACGACCCTGGCCGAGATGGAGAAGAAATTCGGCACTGCCGACATGAATGCCTGGCTGACTCCGGTGGCCTACAAAACTTTCAGCAGTTCGAGCTTGATGGGGAGTCTTGCCGTTGACCTGGGCAAGATTCCAGCCAAGATCAAGGACAACGGCAACGAGAACTGGAACGCGATCATGAAAATTGACGCATCCCGTTTGCCCATCGAGACCTTGATTCCGACAGGCGGTCAGAGTTGGTTTATCAATACCAGTGGCACTGCCAGCCCGCATATTTCCGACCAGGTTGAACGCCATCGGGATCTGGACTTCAAGTCGGTCGCTACGTCCGACAAAGACGCTGCAGTTGCGGCTGTGGGCACTCCAATCAAATTGACATTCGCGCCTTGAATGCTCAGATGATGGGTGACGAAACGGGGTGCTTGTATGTGGCACGCGACTGGCTTCTGTATGTGTCGGAGTGTCAGTCGTATTCAGGGCTCAAGAACAATGCCCCCGCGTTGTCGATCAGCCCGCGCGGCACGTGGACGGTGACGCACGGGAGTAGCGAGACAACGGGACGGGTCTTTCTGCACCCCCCCAATGTCGAACGCTCTGGTCACGGGTTTGGGGTCATTGCGCTGTGGCCCCTGCCTTGCACACCTTTATCGATGGCGCTTTATGCGGCAACGAAGAATAGCGTTGCTTCAATTTCCAGCCCAGAGCTTCTGGACTGCAAAGCGGTCCAGAAGCTCATTGCGCTGTTTCCTGACCTGTTGAAAGGACATCAGCAAGATTGGCTCGCTGAGGCGATTGGAAGCATCGAAGTGCATGTCACGGCAATCACAAAAGACTTGCGCCCGCCTGATACCCGTGCCATGGGGCTGGCCACTTTGTTGCGCAGGAACTTCCCCTCTCAGGGAAACCTCGGTGACCATGCGCAGAAGTTGGGCTTGTCGAAAGAAAGGCTTCGCCACGTATTTGTCCACAGCTTCAATTTGCGCATCTCGCAGTACATCGCATGGCTCAAGCTCCATGCGACACTGACATACGCCTGTTCCTCACTATCCAAGCCCACGGTGACGGAGGCGGCGCTGGCGGGAGAGTTTTTCGATGCGGCTCATCTCGCAAACGCTTCCTCACGCATGTTCGCGACACGCCCCTCCGAGACGCTGGCGGAAACCTTCCACTTCGTCGCTGTTCCCGACGTGGGTTGATTCGTCCCGTCTTTGCCAGGCACAGAGGCTTCAAGCAGCATCCGCAATGGTCACATACGCAGGCGCGGACAAAGAAAGCGGCCAATTCAGTTGGGCCAGGAGTGCAGTACTGACCACGACGGTACTGGTGTCGCAATCCGAGCCGGCTGCGTCACTCTGTTGATTGGATTGAGCCCGCCTTCCTCCTCGGCGGCCCATGGCAGGTCAATCAGTGCCCTGCCGGCCCGTGCGCCGTCCACCCCTTGGCCACGCACTCCGCATCGAACTGCCGGGCCAGATCCGCCAGCGCAATCGACCCCAGCCGCGCGATCAGCAGCGCCTCCGCCTGGCGCAGCGCATCGTCCAGCGCCGCATTGACCACGCGCTCCACCGCGCACTCGGGGTTGTCGCTGCCGTTGCCTATGGCAAACAGGTGCGGCCCGCCCACGGCGTGGTGGATGTCGAGCAGCGTGACCTGCGCCAGATCGCACGCAATCGTCCAGCCGCCGCCGTGGCCTTTTTCCGAACGCACATAGCCCGCATCGCGCAGGCCTGCCATCGTGCGGCGCACCACCACGGGGTTGGTGCCCAGCATGGTGGCGATCTGCTCGGAGGTGAAGGGCGCATCGTGCCGCGCCATGTGCAGCAGCACGTGGAGCATGCGAGACAAACGGCTGTCGCTTCTCATGAAACTCTGATTCTGGTGTGGTCTTGAATCATTGTAAGTTGCATGAGATGCCATGCCGGACTATCATGAAACTTCAAAAGTATCATGATTCGAGAAAAGGAGCCCAACATGCACTACGACGCCATCGTGATCGGCGGCAGCTACGCCGGCCTGGCCGCAGCCACCCAACTGGCCCGGGCGCGCCGGCGTGTGCTGGTGGTGGACGCCGGCCAGCGCCGCAACCGCTTTGCCACCCACTCGCACGGCTTCCTCACGCAGGACGGCACGCCCGCAGCCGACATCGCGGCCCAGGGGCGCGCGCAGCTCATGGTCTACCCGACGGTGGAGTGGCGCGAAGGCAAGGTGACCGCTGCCGGCCGGGCAGGGCAGGGCTTTCGCATCGAGGTGGACGGCGTCGAGTCCGAAGCCATCGAGGCGCGCCGCCTGGTGCTGGCCACCGGCGTCATCGACCACCTGCCCGAGGTACCCGGCCTGGCCGAGCGCTGGGGGCGCCATGTCTTCCACTGCCCCTACTGCCATGGCTACGAACTCAACCAGGGCCGGCTGGGCGCCCTGGCCGTATCGCCCCTGTCCATGCATGTCGCACTCATGCTGCCCGACTGGGGCCAGGCCACGCTGTTCCTCAACGGCGCCTTCGAGCCCGACACCGAGCAACTGGCCCAGCTGCAGGCGCGCGGCGTGGAGCTGGAGCGCGGGCTCATAGACCGCATCGAGGGCGCCATGGACATCGTGATGCGCGACGGCCGTGTGATCACGCAAGATGGCCTGTTCACCCTGAGCCGCGTCGAGGTGGCCAGCCCCGTGGCCGCGCAGCTGGGCTGCGAGTTCGAGGACGGCCCCCTGGGCCGCACCATCAAGACCGACGCCATGAAGGCCACCACCGTGCCGGGCGTGTACGCCTGCGGCGATGCGGCGCGGCAAGGCGGCTCATTGCCGCTGGCGGTGGGGGATGGAACGATGGCCGGCGCAGCCACGCACCAGTCGCTGATCTTCGCCGCTCACTGATCCGCGCACACCGCCAGCACCACACCCCGCAGCCACCGGTGCACCGGGTCCGCATGCAGGCGCGGGTGCCACAGCAGCGACACGGTGATCGGCGGCACTTCAATAGGCAGGGCAAAGCTGTGCATGCCCGCGCGCAGGCCGGCGGTGTGGCGCTCGGGCACGGTGGCGATCAGGTCGGTGGCGCGGGCCAGGGCCAGCGCCGTGGCAAAGCCGCCCACGGTGGTGGCGATGTCCCGCTGCAGGCCCAGCGGGCCCATCACCTGCTCGATGGGGCCTTGCTCCAGCCCGCGCCGCGACACGGCAATGTGCCGGCCGGCGGTGTAGCGCCTGGTCGTCACCCGGGCGGCCGCCAAAGGGTGGCCTGCGCGCACCACGCCCACAAAGCGGTCGCGCAGCAGGGCCTGCACGCGCACCTCGGGGCCCATGGCGGGGCCGAGCACGCCGGTCTCCAGGTCTACCGCGCCATCGCGCAGCGGGGTGCTGTCCTTGTCGGTCTTCTGCACAAAGCGCAGGCGCACGCCCGGCGCCTCGGCCGCCACGCGCGCGATGAGCGCGGGGCCGAAGGTCTCCACAAAGCCGTCGCTGGTGCGCAGTGTGAATATGCGCTCGACTTGCGCCAGGTCCGGCGCCTGGGCCGGGCGCAGCACGGCCTCGGTGTCGTGCACCAGCTGGCCCACGCGCTCGCGCAGCTCCAGCGCGCGTGGCGTGGGCACCATGCCGCGGCCCGCGCGCACCAGCAAGGGGTCGCCCGTGGTCTCGCGCAGGCGCGCCAGCGCCCGGCTCATGGCCGAGGGGCTCAGGTGCAGGCGCTTCGCGGCGCGCGCCACATTGCCTTCGGTCAGCAGCACATCGAGGGTGACGAGCAGGTTCAGGTCGGGGCGGGGCATGGG
>Ga0208694_1003055_pt1 | contig 16604 bp, 13 predicted proteins | sample AD_UKC078_MetaG_FD_184442 | JGI IMG/M metagenome (GOLD analysis project Ga0208694, IMG submission 184442) | Active sludge microbial communities of municipal wastewater-treating anaerobic digesters from USA - AD_UKC078_MetaG (SPAdes) (version 2) | ecosystem: Engineered > Bioreactor > Anaerobic >...
TAACAGTTTTAGACATTTTGTTCTGCGTTTTCGTTTACTGTTTTTTTATTTTTATCTATTGTTTTAAAAAATTTGCTTTGAAATAAAATTAGGTATATAACCCCGCAAGTTATTGCACTGTCAGCAATATTGAAAACCGGACGGAAAAACAGAAAGTGCTTATTAGCCCAAAATGGAAACCACGATGGTAGATGTGTATCAATAATCGGAAAATAGAGCATATCAACTACATGTCCTTGAAATAGAGGCGCATAGCCACCGGCTGCGGGTAAAAATTCGGCTACTTGACCATAACTTGATGAAAAGAGAACTCCGTAAAAAACACTGTCGAAAATATTGCCCATTGCTCCCGCCAAGACAAGCGAAACGCCTACAATAACACCTTTTGGAGCGTTGTGCTTTTTAATTAAATAATTCAAATACCACAGTATTCCAATAACAGCAGCAATTCTTATAAGTGTTAACACTATTTTCCCGAAAGTTCCACCGAATGCCATTCCAAAAGCCATTCCGGGATTTTCTGTAAAATGTATCAAAAACCAATTTCCAAAAACCGAGAACTCCTGCCCAATAACCATATTTGTTTTAACCAAGATTTTCGACACCTGATCGATTATCAATGTGGCTGAAACAACTAATATTATAAGGTTTTTTGGTTTTTTAAAGTTTAACTTCATAGAATCACAACAAATCTACATGCCTTACAATCATCTACTTGTATATCAAGTTTTGATTGGCATGTAATTTTAAGACAAATTTATCCACAACAATATTTAGTTTTTGTTTTGGGCATTTTTTGCTTCAATGCTCAATGTTGCATGTGGCACAGCCATTAACCGTTCCTTTGGAATTAGTTTTCCTGTCTCTCTGCAAACACCGTATGTTTTGTTTTCAATACGCACTAAAGCGGCTTTCAAATGCTGAATAAACTGCAGTTGTCGTTGTGCTAATCTGCTTGTCTCTTCTTTCGATAAAACAGCTGCTCCCTCCTCAAGCACCTTGAATGTTGGAGATGTATCTTGTGTATCATTTCCATCGTTATGTGCAAGAGAATCACGTAATATTTCGTAATCGTGCTGAGCCTGTTCTAACTTTTTTAGAATAACTTCCTTAAACTCGGCAAGTTCTTCTTCGGAGTATCTTGTTTTCTCGCTCATTGCCCTTCCTCCTTATTTTTTAGTTAACTTTTTCGATTAATATTTGGGTTGTCAAATCTTCTTCCAACTCTACATCTTTAGCATCTTCAACTTCTTGATCATCAAAAAGTACTATTTCTGCTGCTAAGACTTGCGTTGAAATATATTCACTATGATTATTTACAGCCGTATCTATTAGTTTGTGACGACGAATATACAACTTTATTTTATCAGTCACATCTAAACCGCTATCTTTTCGCATATTTTGAATACGATTAATCAACTCTCGTGCTATTCCTTCATATCTAAGCTCTTCGCTTATCTGAATATCTAAGGCTACTGTAAGCTGACCTTCCGATGATACCGCCAATCCGGGAATATCTTCCGAAACTATCTCTACATCAGCGATTTCGATTTCAAACTCTCCTGACGCTCCTTGCAAAACAATTTTGTTTTCAGCTTCAATCTGATTGATTTGCTTTTGTGTCATTGCTGTGATTGTAGCTGCAACATCTTTCATTTGCTTGCCAAATCGAGGTCCAAGCGTTTTAAAGTTTGGTTTTACTTTCTTAACCAAAATATCGTCTGAACTTGAGATATACTCAATTTCCTTAATATTTACTTCCGACAGTATAATGTTTTCAACCTCTTCGATATCATTTTTCATACGTTCATCAAGCACAGGTATCAATATTTTTTGTAACGGTTGACGAACGCGTATATTGACTTTTCTTCTAAGCCCCAAAATCATTGAGGATATTCGTTGAGCCAATTTCATTTTGCGCTCCAAGTCAGCGTTAATCACTGAATCATCCGCTTTTGGAAAATATGACAGGTGTACGCTTTGTGATTCTTTGCCTGCATTAGTTAAATCGCGGAATAGTCTGTCTGAGAAAAATGGCGCGATAGGTGCTGACAGCTGGGCAACTACCTTTAAACAGGTGTATAGTGTTTGGTATGCTGCGATTTTGTCATCGTTGTACTCTCCGCCCCAGAAACGTTTTCTGTTCAGACGTACATACCAGTTGCTTAAATCTTCATCAACGAAATTGGCTACCAGGCGTCCGGCACGTGTTGGCTCGTAGGTGTCGTATAACTCTGTAACCTCTTTGATTAGAGAGTTTAATCCGCTTAATACCCAACGATCAATTTCCGGGCGATTTGCAACGGGTATTTGCTCTTCCTTGTTTGCAAAGCCATCGACATTGGCGTAAAGCGCAAAGAATGAGTATGTGTTATAAAGTGTGCCAAAAAACTTGCGACTTACCTCTGCAACTCCCTCAATATCAAACTTTAAGTTATCCCAAGGTTGAGAGTTTGTTATCATGTACCAACGCAGTGGGTCGGCACCGTATTGCTCCATAACAATAAATGGGTCAACAGCATTGCCAAGTCGCTTGGACATTTTATTTCCGTTTTTATCTAACACCAAACCGTTGCTAACAATGTTTTTGAACGATACGCTATCACTTATTATCGTGGCGATTGCGTGAAGTGTAAAAAACCAACCACGTGTTTGGTCAACACCTTCGGCTATAAAATCTGCCGGAAATAGTTTGTCGAAATTCTCCCTGTTTTCAAACGGATAGTGCCACTGCGCATAAGGCATTGCGCCGGAATCGAACCAAACGTCTATTAGGTCTAACTCGCGTTGCATCGGTTGCCCTGTTTCGCTGACTAACACGATGTTATCTACAAATGGGCGGTGAAGGTCTATTTTTTCGTAGTTCTCTTTGGAGTAGTCGCCAACGATAAATCCTTTTAACGGATTCTCTTTCATAACGCCCTTAATAACAGCCTTTTCAATTTCCGAATACAACTCCTCGACTGAGCCAATACATTTAATCTCTTTCCTGTCGGCTGACATCCAGATAGGTAGCGGTGTTCCCCAGTAGCGTGAACGAGAAAGGTTCCAATCGACAAGGTTTTCTAACCATTTACCGAAACGTCCCTCGCCTGTAGATTGCGGTTTCCAGTTGATTGTCTTGTTCAATTCAATCATTCTGTCCTTTACCGCGGTACTCTTAATAAACCAAGAATCAAGAGGATAGTACAGAATAGGTTTGTCCGTGCGCCAGCAGTGTGGATAGTTGTGGACATATTTCTCTATTCTAAATGCCTTGTTCTCTTTTTTAAGCATTACGCTTATTTCGACATCGGTGTTTACCTCTGATTTTCCGTCCCATGTGGGGTCGTATTCGTTTTTTACATATCGACCGGCAAAATCGCGATATGTGTTTATATCGACATGTTTTTTTACAAAATCGTCGTCCAAATCCTCAATGCGATAGAATCTCCCTTTTCTGTCAACCATTGGTTCGGGGGCTAACGCTTTGTCTCTCAATATCAAAGGTGATATTCCGTACTGTTTGGCTACGCGGTCGTCATCGGCACCGAAAGTTGGCGCGATGTGGACAATTCCGGTTCCCTCTTCCGTTGTAACAAAATCACCAACAATTACCTTAAAGGCTTTGCCTTCGGGTTTAATCCATGGTATAAGCTGGTTATAACTTATTCCCTCTAACTCTTTTCCTGTGAATTTGGCTAATACTTTAAACGGTATCTTTTTATCGCCAGTATTATACTCATTCAGAGGGATTTCGGCATTTGCAGGGCTGAAATATGTGTCTAACTTATCTTCTGATAATATTACCGAAATAGGCTCGCCTGTATAGGGATTAAATGATTTGACAAAAACATAGTTGATGTTTGCTCCTACAGCCAAAGCTGTGTTAGACGGCAGTGTCCAAGGTGTTGTCGTCCAGGCTAATATATAAACCTCTGTATCGGTTTTGTCAAAAAGTATTGATGATTTTTTATCTTTAATGACTGAGAATTGCGCAACAACCGTTGTGTCTTTTACATCACGATAGCAACCGGGCTGGTTTAACTCGTGGGTACTTAATCCTGTTCCTGCGGCGGGCGAAAAGGGCTGAATGGTTTTGCCTTTGTATAGAAATCCTTTATTATATATCTCTTTCAGCAGGTACCACAATGTTTCGATATAACGGTTGTCGTAAGTGATATATGGATTATTCATATCAACCCAGTATCCCATTTTATCGGTAAGCTCTTCCCATGCGTCTGTAAAGCGCATAACATCAACACGACAGTGGTTGTTGTACTCCTCGATAGATATGGTTTTTCCGATATCCTCTTTGGTAATTCCAAGCGATTTTTCGACTCCAAGCTCTACAGGAAGTCCGTGAGTATCCCACCCTGCTTTTCTATCGACTCTAAATCCCTGCATTGTTTTGTAACGGCAGAAAACGTCTTTAATGGCGCGCGCCATAACGTGGTGGATTCCGGGCATTCCGTTTGCCGATGGCGGTCCCTCGAAGAAGATATATTCAGGACCATCTTTTCGTGTCTCTAAACTCTGTTCGAATGCCTTTTCACTCTCCCACTGTTTTAGTATCTCTTTGTTTACAGATGGCAGGTCAAGTCCTTTGTACTCTTTGTATTTCCTTGTCATGAGAATTGTATATGCTTATATCAAAAATTCGGCAAATATACGAATTTACGGTTGAAAAGCAAGGGTGTTTTGGGAATTATAGTAAACGGAGTTGTTGGTTTGTGTTAGCTACCTAAATTGTCGGACAGGATTATAGAAAATAAACTGTAAATTTTTGGTGATGAAAAAGTGATTTTTTGAAAAAGCAATAAAACAGTCATAAATGCAAATATTTTAATCGGATTTATTGTTATATTTCACTGATTTATAAAAAACTTATAAAAACAACGAAAAATAAGATACAGATGTTATAAGTTTTACATTTGTGAATGTTGTATATTCGCTTCGTGAATTATATGCTACCACCAAGCGTAAAATAAAGCGATAGTTATAAAATGAACAGTAAACCATTGTAAAAGGACAGAAAAACGAAATGTTGACAAAATCAGAACGCCGACACTCATGCCAACCTAATGTTTTTTACCCATCGCTTAATATTTAAAACAATTGTCTACCCACATTACACACATTGCCAATGAAAAAATCACTATTTTTACAATTTTATTTACAATATGACAATTGACAAACAGATACATGCTAATATTTTTAATTTGCCTTTATGGTCTGCTCCTTTTGGATTAGAATTATTAAGACATATTGATTATTCTGGTTGCAAAACTATTCTTGATATTGGGGTTGGTGATGGATTTCCCTCATTTGAATTATCGCAAAGATTTGACAAAAAATCTGTAATATATGGGATTGATGTGAATGATGTATCCATAAAAAGATTGAATGAGTTTATTTTATCAAATAATATTGAAAATGTAAAAATTTTAAGTGCAAATGCAGAAAAACTCCCTTTTTTAGATGAAACTTTTGATTTGATTGTTTCAAATAACGGTATAAATAATGTTGAAAACAAAGAGTTGGCAATTAATGAATGTTATAGAGTGATAAAACCAAAATCTGACTTTATTTTTACTTTTAATTTGAAAGATAGTTTAATTCAATTTTATAATATTTTTAAGAACGTGCTACTTTCTCTCTGTTTATACAATGAGATTGAAGATGTTGACCTTCATATTCAAGATAAAAGACCAGAGTTATCTCTAATGAAAAAATATTTGCAAAATTCAAATTTTTCTATAATTAAGATTGTAGAAAATAGTTTTAATATGAGTTTTGCTGACAGTTCAACCTTTTTTAATCATTATTGGATTAAGAAATATTTTTTGCCAGAATGGTTAAAAATTGTAAGTCCAGAACATAGAGCACAAGTTTTTAAAATGATAAAAAACGAATTAGATAGTCAATTTCAAAATAGTTTTATTTCTTTTGACATTCCATTCGTTTGTGTTAAATGTAGAAAAAAAGATGATAAGTAATGAAATTTTAAATTATTCCGATGTTGAATTGGAAAATATTTTATGTCCTAGTACAACTATAGATGCTTGGACATTTAAGGGCAAGGATATTCGAGAAGCAATTATTGGGAAAAGAATATTAAACCCTTCAATTGATTTGTCAAATTTGTGCAACCTTAATTGTCCTTATTGTTATGTTGAAAAAATTGGTTCATTAAAAAAGATAAAAAATAATAATGAACTAGGATATTTCGACTATATTAATATTATTGACAAATTAAATGATGCCGGAGCAAAAACAATAAATATTGTTGGTGCAGGTGAACCTACGGTTGATGAAAACTTTTATAAAATAGCAGGGTATATTAAAAGCCTTAATATAAATGTACTGGTTGCTACTAATGGAATTAAAATAGCCAAATCGGATAAGTTAATTGATTTTTTAAATGAAATAAAAGCATCAATTGTTATAAAAGTAAATTCTTTCAAAAATGACTTACAGGATATTCTTGTTGGCAAAGAGGGTTATTCAAATTATAGAGATAAAGCATTAAGTAAACTCATATCAAATGGCTTTAATTCTGACAAACCATCAAGATTAGGAATAAATACGCTTTTAATGAAAGCAAATATTGATGAAGTTTATAATATCTTTAAGTTTTGTCGGGAGAACAATATCACATTCATAGCAGGTAATTACATGCCTACAGGAAGGACAAAGGATGCGGTTTTTCAAGGTGACTATCTTTTAGAAGATATTTCCAGTAAAAAACTTTTTGAGCCAATTTCAAGTGAAGATTATTCTTTAATCAGAAAAAAAATACTTGATTATGATAAGCAGAATAATTTCCCAACTATTTCTCCTGAAGCATATATAAGCGGACTTCCTTGTATTCAAGGATTAGGTATTCAAATTGATAATGTTGGTAAAATTTGGCATTGTCCTGCAAGACACAAATTGATTAATGGTAAATTAATCAGCAAAGAGATTGGAGATACAAAAACAAATTCGGATTTGAGTAAAATATGGAAAAGTGAATCATATTTAAGGTGGTTTAGAATTAATTACGATGGAAATTGTCCTTATAAAACCAAATAATTATGTATAAAAAGTTTTTTCATTGGCCTGTAATATCATTAATTGTTACAAGTGTTATTTATGCACTTTATGTTTCAAAAACCAATTTCACAGGTTTATATAATTTTCTCGGAGATGAATGTTATAGGGCTATTGTTGAAGTTTTAATTACTATTGTGTTGCCAACACTTGTAGTAGTATTATATAGCCTAGTTAGATTCATAATTAAGTTTAGAAAGATTGATATAGATAAAACTATAGAGCCAATTCAATCGTCAAAGATCAAAAATGCCGGTTATAATTTTATTAATGATAGCATCTCTAAAATTTCCGATAAATTTTCAACATTACTAACAGGAGAAAGATCTAAAAATGTTTTATGGGAATTAGAACAATTAGAATTGGCTGAGTTAGAAATTAATGGTATGACAATGGACTTAATTAACGAAAAAGTTAAAAAATTCAGAAGAAACAGGATTACGTCTATAGCAAATAGCCTGATTCATGAAAAAGGAATACTGTGCTCAAACACAAAATATTACACAACCGAAACTCACAAACCTTCAGAAATTGCTTCTTTAGACTATGGGTTTAGAGAAGATCAGTTAGAGTTTTTAAAGAAATATGAACCTAAAGAATCTCGTAGAATTCTTATTCTTAAAACAAGCGTTTTAATTGACGAATATGAAAATCACAATGATGCTCTTTTGAAATTCATAAAATGGAATAATGAAAAATACGATAACAAAAACACTAAAAGTACAATTCTTCATATAATATCTTATAATAATAGCATTGATGAAGTTTTTAGAGACAGTGAAATAAATGATTTTTTTGATTTTGCGATTTCAAAGAAAAATAAAAGTATTACTGTATTTGCACAAAAGGAAAAAATTACAACATTGTACGATTCAGAAAAAGCCACAAATAAGAAAATTACTGAAAATTATTATAACAGTTACACTAAATTAATTAATAGCTGTAATAAATATCCCAATAAAAAAGTGGGTGAGGTTTATTATTCTGAAGCAATTAAAGGAGATGTTGAATTAGGTAAATTTATTAATGTAGTCAAAGAAAATCATATGAGTTAGTTTACTAATTATTAATTTACCTGTTTTTTAAAGTCTAAAACATATCCATACAATAATATCTTGTTATTATGATGAAATTTTTAAAAAAATACATGGCTGTTATTACATTTATTATCACTATTATCTGTTATTTGGCGTATAATTTTGATTTGATTAACATTGATACAATTAACAATTTTTTGAAAAAAGATTATATAATAATAAAAGTTTTTTTGAAATGTTTTCCAAAAATAAAAGAGATTTTTCTGACAATTCTACTTCCAACATTTACTGTTTCAAGCATTCAATTGTATTATTTCTCAAAAAAGCCTATGAAAAGATTGGCTGATATGATTCATACCATTAATTCAGAACAACTAAAATACTCTTGTATGCAAGATGTAGAAAGAAGCGCAGAAGACATTACGAACAAATATGCTTCTTTGCTTTCAAGTAAAAACATTAACAGCATTTTATGGGAACTTGAGTCAATTGAATTATCGGAACTTGAAACTACATGTATAAGTTGTCCAAATAGCTGTCCTATGAACATTCCAATAAAAGAAAAAATAGAAATTCAAAGAAGGAATAGAATTACATCAATAGCAAAAAACTTGATTCAAGACAAATGCAAATATTTGACTACAGAAACAAGAAAACCATCAGAAATAATTAATACAGATGATCAATATTATAAAAATTTACGAGATTCATATAAACGTAAAAAGCCAATTGAGGCATGTAGAATACTTATTTTGGAAAAGGGTGTTTTGGCTGATGAACTACGACACAAAGCATCTGAACTTGAGGAGTTTATTAATCTTAATAAAACTCAGTATAACAAACCACTTAAATCGAGAATTAAGGATTTTATTAATCCCAAAAATAAAGATAATCTCAATGACAAAAAATTACTTAAATCGAAACTTAAGTTTATTGTGTGGACAAATTCTATTGATGATGTGTTTAATGATTATAATTTAAATCAATTTTACGATTTTGCCATATCTCAAAGAAGGAATAAAACAACAGTATTTGCTCAAAAAGCTTATGGATCTAATCAAAATTGCATAACAGCTTTTGATTCTGATTATGCAGCTAATATCAAAACAGTTGAAAAATATATTGATTGTTATGAAAACCTAATAAATAATTCTTCTCAAATTGATCAAACTACAAAAAAATATACAGGAAGTGTAATTTACTCAGATTTCATTGAAAACATTAATGACGCTAAAAATTTTATTGAAAAACTATAATACATAGAAATTATGAACTCAAAATTTAAAAAAACCGGAATTATAATTGCAGTATTAATTGCAATAGCATTAGTTTTTATAATAACTAAGCAAAAACAGAATAAACACATATTGATAACAGTAAATCAATATGTATATCATCCTAATCTAGAAAAAACCTATAAAGGGGTTACTGATGTAGTAAATGAATGGGCTGACAAGAATGATAAAACTGTAAAATTTGAAGTTCAAGTTGCGAATGGTAACGCAACAATAGCTTCACAAATTGCCAAACAACAATCATTACAAAATCCTAATGTAATGTTGGCATTAGCAACGCCATCGGCACAAGCTTGCCAGAAAGTAACCAATAAAACACCTATTGTATTTGGAGCAGTTACTGACCCAGTAAGTGCGAAATTAGTAAAATCGCTAAACAAACCAGAGGCAAACATAACAGGTTCAAGTGATGAATGGCCATATGATTTCCAATTTTCTTTTTTAAGACAGATATTACCTAATGCAAAAAAAATAGGAGTTTTATTAAATCCAAGTGAATCAAACACGGAAGCTTCCATGAAAAAAATAAGGGAAGTTGTGAAAAAATTTAATTTTACATTAGTTGAAGCACCTGTTTTTTCAACGTCTGATATGTTATCCGCAGCAAATTCATTAGTTGGTAAATGTGATATATTCTTTGCTCCAGCCGACAATACTGTTTTATCCGGATTGGAGGCATTTGTAAAAGTTGCAAGAATTAATCACATCCCCATATTTGTTGGCGATGAAGGAAGTGTTGAAAAGGGTGGAATTGCAACATACGGAATCAACTATTATGACCTTGGAAGAGAGACAGGGAATTTGGTTGTTCAAATTCTTGAAGGAAAAAATATATCTGAACTTCCTATTGCAGTGGGTAGTTCCGGAAATTTAATAATTAATAAGGAAGCTATGGAGTATTTCAAAATTAGTATTCCTGATTCGCTTCTGCAAAAAGCAACTTTTAGATGATTGCTTCTATCATAATTTTTGCTCTTACAATTGGGATTATATATTCAATAATTTCATTGTCAGTAATCTTTTCTTTTAGAGTTTTAGGCTTTCCTGATTTAACACCAGATGGAAGTTTTATAGTTGGTGCGTCTATTGGTGGAATAATTATTCACACTTCAAACTCTATTGTTCTTGCCTTAATAATTTCATTTATTATAGGTTTCGCATTTGGTTTATTGACGGCATTCTTACATAATCGCCTAAAAATATCTAAATTACTTTCAGGTATTTTAACAATGACGTTATTATATTCTGTTTCTCTAAGAATAATGGGTACTTCAAATCTTTCTTTGATGGATTATCCTTCTTTATGGATTTCTAATTATTCACTTAATAGTCAGTATTATAATTTATTAATTTCAATTATTATATCATCAATTATCTTTTTTCTGTTATTTGTTTTTCTAAAATCAAATCTTGGATTAAGACTTAGAGCATTAGGAGATTCTGAGGAAACAGCAAAAAATATTAATCTAAATATTAAGCAACTAAACTATGTAGGACTAGCTATTTCTAATGGCATTGTGGGCTTGGCAGGCTGTATTATTTCTCAATATCAAGGATTTGTTGACATAACAATGGGGTCAGGTTTGGTAATTATTTGTTTGGCATCTATTATTATTGGAGAAACAATAGTTAAGCCACAAAATATTTTTCAGTTGCTTATTTCTGCTTTAATTGGGATGATTATTTATCAAGTAATTATAACAATTACATTACAGTTAGGCTTACCAACAACGGACATGAAAATAGCAACTGTTGTAATTACAATAATTTTCATCTTTATTGAGAAAATCAAAATGGATTCGGGTAAAATTAATCGTCAAATAGGAAATAGGAATATTTAGATAATGATAACACTTAAATTAGAAAATATTAGTTTCTCTTACCCAACAGGATTTAACTCGAAATTAAGAGTGTTAAACAATCTTTCCTTAACTGCTGAAAGTGGCAATATTATCGGTTTAGTCGGGAAAAATGGTAGTGGAAAAACAACGCTATTAAATATTCTTAAAGGGGTGATTTCTCCTGAAACTGGTAGTTTTCAAATATATACTAATGAAGAAATCTTTACTCAGTCATTTATTCCTTTAGTTTCTCAGAACGTAGATTCTAATCTTTTTCCAACAATGACTGTATTTGAGAACTTTTGTATAGTTAAAAATAAACATTGTTCTCCCTTTAAAAAATATTACTCAAAAAGTAATTACTCATATTGTCAAGATTTACTTTTAAAAGCAAATATGGGTATTGAGGACAAAATAGACGAACAAGTAAGATTTTTATCCGGAGGACAAAAGCAAGCATTGTCAATTTTATTAGCTTTAGAAAACGATTTGCCAATTCTATTAATGGATGAACCTACAGCATCTTTAGATCCTTTTGTATCAGAGAGTATTATTGGGTTAGCTAAGAAAGAAATTCAGGCAAGAGATGGAATATTATTTCTTGTTTCTCATAATTTAAATGACATTATAAAATACTCAAATAGAATTTTAATCCTTTCAGATATGAAAGTTAAAGAGATCACTCACAAAAAAAATACTTCTGAATTAGAATTAATGAGTTTAATGTAGTCGCAATTTTGCAAGCACATTGCTAAGGTCCAAAAGCCAACGCTTCATCCAATGCTTTGTCAAAGAGCTTGCAAAATAGGGATATTCGTTTAATTCCAATTTTAACCAATTGCTTTCGTTAGATTGTACTTAAAAAAGTATCAAAACAACTTTCTTTTCCTGTTTTTGTAAAAATTTTTATTTTTTGTTGTACTGTTTTAGCTTTTTTAGGCTTTTTTGACGTAAAATTTAGCAAATAGATACGACAATTCAGAAGAGTTTCAAAAAACTCTTCATTTGTATTTTTTACTAATCGTTAAGCTGACTGTTTCAGGATTTTCTTCTCCATTTTTTCAATCATCTTCACTGCATTAGCAGTGTGGATACCGAAGAAAATCCAAAGTATCTCGGTTTTCTGCTTGCGAGCCCTGACTTTGAGAAGCGAATAATGAAGTTTTTGTGTTCCAAAACTTCCCTCCAATCGTGTCGCACGTTCACGACTTAATACCTCTCTAAGAAGTTTTCGCTCTTTTTCGTCCTTTGCTGGTTTACCCTTACGTACAAACGAAGTGTAAATACGATTTTGAGTGCAAAACTTGCGATTTTCATTTGTTGCATAAATAGCATCTGCCGCTAATGATTTTACCCTGATTCTTATAAGTCTTTGATGCATAAAAATACTCTGTTTTAAACGTATACCTTCATTAAACGCATCAAAAGAGATATGTTCTATAAATGATATACCATCTATCTGAATGTTATTTGATTTTGCACCAAACTCAACAGCTTTAGTCTCCTTACCTCTGACAATGGGACGGATGTACGATTTGTCTAAACTTACAATACGATTAGAGACTTTATTCCCTTCAAATATTTGTTTCTGCTGTACCAGTATAGTTTCTATCGTTGATAAACGCCTAAGAAGATCCTTGGTTAAAGTCAATCGTTTTCCGTGCTCTTTGAGTATAATGTTCATCTGTACTAAGAGCTTTTCCAAAAGCTGTTTCAACCTACGAGTAATGGCTTTCTTCTTCGAACGCTTTACATTATTCTTTCGCTTTTTACTATATGAAAGATAAGCTTTGCTTACATCTGAAAACTTGTTACGTGGACGACGGATACCAAGATCTTTGCAAATGTCAATAATGTGAAAGTTTAGCCAATGAACACACTCCCACATCAACTTTATATCAGTAGGAAAACGCATATGAGTTTCATAGCAGGTTGCATCAACCATACACACATGTAAGTTTTCCATATAGGGTTTCCAGTGTTCTGCAAGTACTTGCTGTGCAGAATCAATATTCAATAATTCTGCAATCTCAACACGGATATCGCTTACTATCTTATGGTTTGTCAGTGGAAATTGTGGATGAATATAAATCCCACAAAACAGCTGATAATGAATATTACCGTTTAAATGCTCAATTAGTTGCGCATCAGAAAAATTAGTGTAGGATTTTAGCATCATCAAAGCTACTTTACCTTCCGGAGAAAAATAGCTTTTACGTCCACGTCTGTTCCTATCTTCTTTTAGTCCTATACTTTTGCAGAACTCTGAAAATGGAAATGTTCTATGGAGCTTACCCAATTCGCTTGAATTAAAACTTTCACGATAGCTTTGATAAATATCAAATTCTGTAAATCCTAATCTTTGTTGTAAATGAGAAATTCTTTGTATCTTAGCCATGAATTTTATTATTTATTACCCCCGTTTTTAGTGTTTTGCCACAAAAGCGGGGTGTTTTTTAAAGATACAAAAAATCCAACTAATTCACAATGAATTAGTTGGATTTATTTTGTTAATTTACGAATGTCCCAAAATAATTTAACCCCAAAATTTCAAAAAACTTGAAAATCATTTTCCACGTTAACAAAACGAAAGGGGTACCCCAACACAAGCCGCCCCCTTTCTATCTTTTATAAACTTTTCGTTCCTACCCCCTCCTCTTAACAAACTCCTGCGCAATAAACGATGCCACATCATCAGCATAAGTGTTCATGCCGAAGCCCGCATCGTAGCCAAGCTCTTTAGCTAACTCGTGCGAAATACGTGGACCTCCACAACAGAGTATTACCTTGCTTCGTAAGCCCTCGGCTTCTAACATCTCTACTAACTCTACCATATTATGTATATGCACATCTTTTTGTGTGACCGTTTGAGATACTAACAGTGCATCAGCTTTTAGCTCAATTGCTTTGGCAATAAAATCCTCATTTGCTACCTGACTTCCTAAATTATGCGCTTCGAAACCCTCATAACGCTCTAATCCGAAATGTCCGGCGTAGCCTTTCATATTCATAATTGCGTCAATACCAACAGTATGCGCATCGGTGCCTGTGCTTGCTCCGATTACTATTAGCTTGCGACCGATGTTCTCTTTTATATATTGGTCTGTTTCAGCCATATCCCATGTTGTTGATTCAACCTTGGGGACGTGTATTGACGTATAATCAACCGTATGCACACATTTGCCATAACAGTTGAAGAAAGTATATCCTGGGGTTAGCTCCTTGTAGAATACTACTTGTGGCTCGTCGAAACCCATTTTTTTCATTAAAAGTTTTGCTGCCTCAATAGCCTCGTTACCGGCAGGAACGGGCAAAGTAAAGCTAAGTTGCGTTTTGCCGTCGTTCATGGTATCGCCATAAGGCTTTATGTTTTTAAGATCGAGCGTAGTGTCGAACGTACGCTCCTCCATTGAATATAAACCTCCGCTCATTTTTGTTCAGATTTTATATGATTTATTTTCTATTCTTCATTAATTCAATAAACGGATTGCTATAGTTTGCACCTCGTTCTACAACCCCATCAAGTCCTTTACCACCTGTACGCGGGCGTTTTACAGCACCAAACTTACCTTGCTCCAAAGCATTAAACAAACCTTCTGTTTCCAACACCTCTAAAAGTTTAATTGCGTTTTCGAGCACCTCTTTTGCTCTATTGCGGATTATACCGCCCTCTTTAAACTCAACCTCGCTACCAAGATCTTTCATATTGTTGAAAATATATTTGGCGTTCTCAATGGCAAGATATCTGTCCGACATAAACGGTGTATGAACAGCCTCGGTAAGCATTCCCAAAAGCTGTATCCCTTGTCCTGTCCATATTGATATTTGATTGAAAAGAGCGTTCTGTACGTGCCCTAAGAAAATATTACCTGTCATAAACTTTGTTGGAGGCATATATTTAAGTGGTGCTTTCGGGAAAATTTCACGTGTCATCTGCGCCTGCGCTAATTCGTAAAGAAAACCGTTCGTGAGTTTTGGATCCATCTCAAAGGCGTGTCCAAGCCCCATTTGCTCCTCAGGCAATGCTGCTGAAAGTGCCAGCTGCTCGTTAATCAAATCGGATGCGAGCACCGTGTGTGCCTCCTCGTAAGCATCGGCTGTGGTGAGATAGTTGTCCTCCCCTGTATTGATGATAACTCCGGCGTATCCGTTAATAATCCTCGAAAAATACTGGTCAACAAGCGTACGCTGCATATTGATATCGCGGAACAGGATACCATAAAGAGCATCGTTAAGCATAACGTCAAGACCCTCTAAGGCTCCCATTGCTGCTATCTCGGGCATACAAAGACCTGAGCAGTAGTTACATAGGCGAATATATCTGCTAACCTCCTCGCCTACCTCGTCCAAAGCTTTACGCATAATGCGGAAGTTCTCCTGAGTTGCATAAGTTCCGCCGAAACCCTCGGTTGTAGCACCGTAGGGCACATAGTCCAACAAACTTTGCCCTGTTGTTCGGATAACTGCAATAATATCAGCACCTTGACGTGCGGCGGCTTGCGCTTGAACAACGTCTTCGTAGATATTTCCGGTGGCTACGATAACATATAAATATGGGCGCGCTCCTTCTCCAATTGTTTCCAAATAGTGTTCGCGCCGTGCTTTGCGTTTTTTTATACGATTAAGAGTCTCGGTTATAATTGGTTCAAGTGCCTTATTAATCTTCTCTTTGGGATTGATTTTAAGGGTCGTCAAATCCAATTTTCCTTCGTTAACCTGCTCTGCTATTTGCTGTGGTGTCAATCCTGTTTCGATAATTGCATTCCCGATATAAAAGATAACTCCCTGTCCGAGAACACCTTTATCTTTCAGTGAATCGACCACAATATTTGGCAGAGGTACGGCATTATCGTCTATTCCGTCAATACCTAACAGTCGGCACAATGTGCGCTCAACAGCGACTGTCGTATAATTTTCCACAAAATTTTGAACATCGTCAGCAATATTTCTGGCGAGGCTCCTGGCGTACTCCACTCGTTTAAAATCGAGTCCTAATTTACTGTTCTGCATATTATATTATTATTAATCTGACTTTCTAACTTATTTATTATCAATTAATCGTGCTGCTTCGGATATTATTTCACTGTCGAAGTCAAGGATTTGAGCAATCCTAAGTGCCTCGTGCGGGACATCAGTTTCGTTATCCTCTATCAGTGAGTAGTCGATAAAATCACCAATATTTTGTAATGTAACTTGCGATTGATCACTATCTTCTACAAATCCTTTGACACGAAGTTTACGACACTGTGTACTCAATCCTCCATAGTGAGTTGTTATTACTGCTTTGACATTCAGCTGGTTGAAATAGTTTGCCACTGCACTTACAATCGCTCTGCCCTCGGTTGGATTGGTTGTCC
>Ga0208694_1003058_pt1 | contig 16597 bp, 15 predicted proteins | sample AD_UKC078_MetaG_FD_184442 | JGI IMG/M metagenome (GOLD analysis project Ga0208694, IMG submission 184442) | Active sludge microbial communities of municipal wastewater-treating anaerobic digesters from USA - AD_UKC078_MetaG (SPAdes) (version 2) | ecosystem: Engineered > Bioreactor > Anaerobic >...
TTCGGCCGTCTCTGACAGGTTGCGTGTCGCCAGGCTGAGCTGCTTGTCCGCTTTGCTGCTCTGTTTCTGATCATTATGCATCAGGGCCGCTTTGAGTATTCGATGAACTGCCAGATCGGGATAACGACGGATCGGTGATGTGAAGTGGCAGTAACAACGTGAAGCCAGGCCAAAATGTCCCAGATTCTCGGCAGCGTAGCGGGCCTGTTTCATGCAACGCAAAAGGGCATAATTGAGCATGCGTTCTTCCGGCTTTCCTTCTGCCTCGGCCAGCAGTCGCTGCAGTTCCTTCGGGTTTACGCGCTCATCGACCAGGGCAAATTCATAACCGAAACCGTAGATGAATTCCTGGAAATTCTGCAGCTTGGCAGGATCGGGGTTCTCGTGGATACGGTAAAGGAAGGGGATCTCCCGGGCGGTGATAAAGGCGGCGACCGCCTCATTGGCAGCCAGCATGAATTCCTCGATCAGCTGGTGCGCCAGGTTGCGCTCTGCGCGGATAATGCCTTCAGTCTGGCCGGTCAGTCCGATGATGATCTCCGGTTCAGGCAGGTCGAAGTCGATGCTGCCTCGTGTCTGGCGCATCTTCATCAGGATCAGGGCCAGTTCCTTCATCTGGTTGAGCATCCCGGCCAGTTCCCGGTTTTCTTCCACGGCCTGTTGATCCTGATCAACTATAATCTGTCTGACCAGTGTGTAGGTCAGTCGGGCTGTGCTCCTGATTACGCTGGGATAGAAACTGGATTCCAGCAGCTTGCCCTGATTGCTGAAAAGCATTTCGGCGGTCATGGTCAGCCGGTCGACCTTGGGGTTGAGTGAGCAGATGCCGTTGGAAAGCCGTTCGGGAAGCATGGGAATGCAACGGTCAGGAAAGTAGACCGATGTGCCGCGCAGATAGGCGTCGCGATCCAGCGGACTGTCTGGCTTGACGTAGTGTGATACGTCAGCGATGGAGACCCACAGACGAAAGTTGTTTCCTTCCAGTTTCAGCGCTACCGCATCGTCAAAATCCTTGGCTGTTTCCCCATCAATTGTGACGGTCTGCATATGGCGCAGATCGACCCGTCCCTGCAGCTCCTCCCTTGAAACTGACTCGGATATACCCTCGGCCTCGCTGATGGCGTCTTTTGAAAACAGATGGGGCAGGTCAAAACGCCTGATCGCTGATTGAACCTCAACTTCCGGGTCATCAGGCCATCCCAGAACCTCAATGATGCGACCTTCAGCAGGCCGACCGCCAACCGGATAGCTGGTCAGTTCCGCAACAACCTGATGGCCGTCCTGGGCTAAACCGCGACCTTTTGATGGAATCAGGATAACCGTGTGCAGGCGCTGTTCTTCGGGGATGACAATCGCTCCCCGGCGTGTCTCTTCATAGCGGCCGACCACCCGGGTTGTGGCCCTGTCACTGACCGCAACGACGCGTCCCTGCTGCTTGTTGCCTCCCATGCGGCTTTTTTCCGCTCGCACTTCAACCAGATCGCCATGCATAGCGTTCTTCATGTCACGGCTGGGAATGAAGATGTCTTCGCCCCCTCCTTCGGGGGTCACGAACCCATATCCGTCGCGATGCATGGAGAGCCTGCCGCGGATGCTTTTTACCGAAGCTGTCAGGGCATAGCTGTTGCCTTTAAACCTGACCACTTCTCCGTCGTCTGCCATGTCTTCCAGCATCTGTTTCAAGACACCCTTGACGTGCCTGCCGCCGAAGTATCTCAAGATCGATGCAAATTGGGTTGATCCGTCCTGCTGTTTTAGGAAGGCCAGAATATTTTTCTTGGTCAGCTGCATGGATATTTGTCCTGTTGTTGATGATGTATGCTGAATTTGCGGATACAATTGAAAGCCCCGTTCCAAATGCGGAAAGGGGCTTTGATATGGGAGTTGGCCGTTGTACCCCTGCTCAGTTTTTACCCAAAATTCCCCGGATTGCAGCTGGCAGGTCAGAAGGCAGTATGACCATCTTGGAGTTCTGTGATACGGCAATCTTCTGCATCGCATTGATATAGCGGTCGCCCAGCAGGAAGACTGCCGGCAGGTCGTTATCCTTGATGGCTTCGCTGATGTCGCTGATTGCCCTGGAGGATGCCTGGGCCAGTCTTACCTGGGCTTCGGCCTCACGTTTGGCTGCTTCCAGCTTGCCTTCAGATTCACGGATAATTGCTTCTCGCTTGCCTTCTGCCTCAAGAATGGTGGCCTGTTTGAAGCGTTCGGCGCTAGCCTGTTGTTCCATGGCCCGCTGCATGGACTCGGACGGTTTGATGTCCTGAATCTCCACTGACTGGACATAGATACCCCAGGCGGCAACCTCTTTGGAAATGTTTTCCTGCAGCCTGGCCTTGATATGTTCACGTTCAGAAAGGGCGCTGTTCAGATCCATCTGACCGATAATTGCACGCAGTGAGCTCATTACCAGATTCTGGATGGCATATTCATAGCTCTGTATCTCATACACCGCCCGGGTAGGGTCGGTGACCTTTATGAATGCCACGGCATTGGTGATTATTACGGCATTGTCCTTGGTGATGACTTCCTGGGAGCCGACTGAAAGCACATCACCTTTGGTCGATACGCGATAGGCGACCCTGTCCACATAGGGGATGATAAACTTCAGCCCCGGTTTTAAAGTGGTAAAATACTTGCCCAGCCGCTCAACAACCCATTCCTGCCCCTGGGGCACTGTTTTTACGCCGGCAAAAACAGTGGCGGCGACGAGTACAAAGAAAACAACAAACGTAAACTCCATGGGGATTCTCCTTTTACAGTTTGGCAACTTTCAGTATTTGTCCTTCTATATCAACAACTCTGACATTATCTCCTATCTGCAGCGTGTCATCTGAATAACAGGTCCATTCATCCGCACCCAGTATGGAAATGCGGAACCTTACGACGCCTTTTTCGTAGCTGTTGGCAGTACCGCGGATGACAATCCCGGATTCGCCGACGATACCCTCTTTGGATTGTCCAGCGCCGGTCTGATTTTTGTTGGGTTTGAGATATTTAAACCACATGATTGTAAAGGCAATCGAGGCCAGACTCCATAAAATCAGCTGACCGGTCAGCGGAAATCCGGGCCAGACCGCTTTAAGTATGCCTACCACCAGTGCGCCCATGCCGAACCATATGATAGTGAAGGAGGGTATAATAAGCTCCAGGCCAATCATGCAGAAACCGGCGATTATCCAGTGCCACCATTCGATGTGCATATGCGCTGTTCCCCTTGTTTGTTGGCGTTGAGTGTCTGGAATTGTACCACACAAAAAAACGGTTTAATCAAAAAAGATGTTCAAAGATGGTCATCAAAAAGATATTGCCAAACGATCCGCTAATTGTGGTAATATTAGTCAAACAAAAGCAGATTATGACGAGGTGCCATATGGATACTAGCACAATAGCTGGAACATCATTGATGATGAATTTGAGCCAGACGCAGTCAGCGATGTCCATGGCCATGGTGAAAATGGCCGCTGAACAGCAGAATCAGATGGCCAACATGCTGGCCCAGAACGCCAAACAGGCCCCACAGCCTGTTAATCAGGGTGGATTTGGATTTTCAACCTACGCATGATTGATGCCAGTATATGTTGTGGTTATCAAGGTCGACCGTCAAGTCGGCCTTTTTTGTGTTTTTAAATGCACCCTGCCATGATAGATTTGAACATCCCGACTGTACGGATTACTAACCTGTAAGAATGGAGCCTGATGTGAAAAATGAATTGATCGTCTTTGCCGTATTTTTTGCCCTTTCGCTGCCGGTATTTTGCTCATCAGCGGATGACAAGCTGTTTGAAAAGCTTGACAAAAACAGTGACGGCAGCGTTAGCATGGAAGAGTTCATGAGAAGTGATATCGTCGTGGTAACCCGTGAAGATGGTAAACAGGAATTGCAGCACAAGGATTTTGTCAAAGAGGGCAAGGCTGCCGCCCTGTCCGAGATGCAGAAACGCAAATTTTGGGAACAGGCCGATCACAACCGTGACGGCAGGGTTGACCGCAAGGAGTGGAGCCGCGCCTCACCGGAAGGTTTCGTACTTTGGCGCTTCTGAAGGTTTTTAGCTGTATTTTATGACAGCCCTCATGCGCAGGCATGGAGGGCTGTCTTTTTATGTGCATAAAACCAATATGTTAAAGTTTGATCGGAGATCCGTGGTGCTGTGCTTTGTGCGTTCGACGATTATGCTGTTGCTGACTTTACTGCCGGGCCTTTTCGGCATGTTTACCTCGCTGGCTTACGGTGAGGGTGGGGCGGCTGGTGCTGCAAACGGCGTCTCGGTTGTAAAACCTGCAGATGTGTATGCCCGTTTCAACACATTTAACAACCTGGTTCGTGACTGCAAGATTAAACCAGAACCGGCGCTAAAGATGATGAATATGCTGCTGGACGAGATCGGGCAGGATTATTATCGTCGGGGCGGCAGGGATTATCCCAGGAGTGACTGGGTCTTCCCACTGGAAGGTCATGGTGTGCGATCGATTACCGGTGGTCGCAACAAGGGTTATGTGGCTTCCGGATACAAATATTTCAGCGGTAATCGCCATGGCGGGCATCCCTCTTTTGACATATTCATCCGTGATCGCAATCAGGATAGTCTTGATGACCGTATCGGCAGACCGGTCAGGGTGTTATCCCTGGGGGGAGGGGTTGTTGTTGCTCTTGAGAAGACATGGGCGCGTGGCAGTCGTTTGCGCGGCGGAAAATATTTATGGATTTACGACCCGCTAAATAAGCTGCTGGTCTATTACGCACACAACAGTGAACTGCTTGTGGATCTGGGCACGATAGTCAGGCCTGGGGATGTGCTGGCTAATGTGGGGCGGAGCGGGCTGAATGCTGACAAGCGCCGCTCTCCGACGCATCTCCATCTGACGGTGATTGGCATGCAGTCTGGCAGTCCCAAGCCGGTCAATGTGTATTCTGATCTGGTGCGCGCACGGCAGGTCAGGGCAGATGATTGACTAAACCGCAGATAAAGTTAAAGGGGGCTACGTTGTTAACGTAACCCCCTTTTTTCTGGAGCCGATTGTCGGAATCGAACCGACGACCTCATCATTACGAGTGATGTGCTCTACCAACTGAGCTAAATCGGCAATGCAATGCCTGGTTATAATGGGATGTGCACATGCTCTATACTACAGCGGATGCAAAAAATAACCGATTGCATCAGTATTGTCAATGTTGTTCAGGGGGCTAGCCCAAGTCTGATGGCCGCCATCGGACAATCTGTCACACATTTACCGCAAGCGGTACATGCGGCTATGTCGACAATCAGGGCGCTTTTTCTGCCGCCGTGGCTTTCAAGCGTAAACAAGCGTAACGGGCAGGCGGCTACGCAGCGTCCACAGCCGGAGCAGCGCAGCTGGTCGATGCACACCTGTTTTATAATTCCAGATCCATTTGCTTCCATGTGAATTCTGCTTTGGTCTGTTTTCTGTTAAAGGGATAATAGCGGGGACAGCTGGCTACAACGGCACTGGCTGTCTGTTTGCATGTACGGCGACATGAGGTGCAGAGCTTGTTTGGTGTGATATTTTTAGTATTATCTCTGTTCATGGATGATTTATGCATTGACCAGACCCCCGGGAGTCTGTCCCGGAGGTCTGGTTATGTCATTTAGCTCACAAACCTGATCCAGCCGAATTCATCCCTGATCTTGCCTGTCTGGATGCCGGTCAGCGTGTCGTACAACTTCTGGGTCACCTCGCCAACCTCTCCATTACCGAATTCAACCACTTCATTTCTGTAGCAGAGCTTACCCACAGGTGTAATTACGGCAGCAGTGCCGCTACCGAATGCTTCGGTCACTTTGCCGCTTCTGATGTCTGCCATCAACTCTTCAATGTCAATCTGGCGTTCTTCAACATCACAACCCAGCGTTGGGGCTATTGTGCAAACCGTATCCCTGGTAATTCCGGAGAGGATCGAACCATTCAGTTCGGCGGTTACAATCTTGCTGCCGTACACAAAGAACATGTTCATAGATCCTACTTCTTCCACATAGCGTTTATGGCATCCGTCCAGCCAGAGTACCTGATCATAGCCCTTCTGCTTGGCCTCCAGGGCGGCTTTGATCGAACTGGCATAGTTGCCGCCTGTTTTTGCTTCACCGGTACCGCCCGGTACGGCACGTACATATTTGTCTTCGACCATGATGCCGGTCGGTTTGAAACCGCCGCTGTAGTATGCGCCAACGGGTGAAAGAATTACAAAGAAGTAGTAGTGGCTGGAAGGCTTGACGCCCAGACCGGCTTCTACGGCAATCATGGCTGGACGAATATAAAGCGAAGTTCCGGGAGCTGACGGTACCCAGTCCTTTTCCAGGCTGACCAGCTGTTCAATACCCTTCAGGAATATTTCTTCCGGCAGTTCCGGCATACAGATGCGGTCGGCAGACTGGTTGAAGCGGCGTGCATTCATTTCGGGGCGGAACAGCGCAACACGCCCATCAGCCCACTTATAGGCTTTCAGGCCTTCAAAAATCTCTTGAGAATAGTGCAGCACCATGCAGGACGGGTCCAGGGAAAAAGGCGCATAGGGTTCGATGCGGCCATTGTGCCAGCCTGCTTCTGGTTTCCATTCAACCACCAGCATGCGGTCGGTAAAGTGTTTGCCAAACCCCAACTGACTTTCGTCTGAAATTTTCTGTTTCATTTTATCTGCCGGCAGGGGGTAGATACTGATATCCATTGTGGGCCTCCAAAGACTGTACATGCAGGTGAAAAAGTATACGTAAAATGTGCTCTGCCTTCAAGTGAAAAACCCGATTATGCCATATTACTCTTGGATGGACGTGTGGCAATCTGCTATAGGTGTAGCATCCGCAACACCCCAGCGAAAGGCCAGCAACAGTTTATGATCGCCAGGATACTAACCCGCATAACCGCTTTTACCAATGCCATGACCCGCAAGCATCTGGAATGGATTTTTCATATTACCAGCCGGGCCCCCTTTAAAGTCGCCCTGGCCACAATCCTGCTGTTGATCTGCTCTGGCGTAATCATCTTCAGGTCGGGTTTCGAGTCGGACATTTTTCGGCTGTTCCCAAGGCATTTGCCTGCTCTGCACCTGCTGATGGACTCTCTGGAATGGACCGGCAGTTCCAGGGAGGCTTATTTTCTGGTGGAAGGTGACAAGGCTATTCTTCCGGGCGAGACAGAAAAACTGGTCAGCCGCCTGCAGAGTTTGCAACTGGATGGCAAACCGGCCTTCTCACGGGTTACATGGCGAATTTATGATGAATCCGAGGGACGTTTATTTGCTGAGTTTATTGCCTACGCCGCCAGCAATCCTCAACTCTTTGTTGAACTGTCAGGTGCCCGACAGTTAATTGCCCGTCTTTCGCCAGCCAGTCATGCTGCATCTCTGGGGCGTGTCAAGGCCGATCTGTCCGGACAGTTCGGTGGTGCTTCCACCATGCTGGTTACCGCTGATCCGCTTTATCTGCGAGAGCTGATACTGCCACGTTTGAAGGCGGCCAGTCAGTCGCTGGATCTGGATACATCTTCACCGTATTTTCTTTCCCGCGATGGCCAGGTCATGATTGTGATTGCCGAACCTGCCCGTCCGGTGCAGGACATGGAATTTGCCCGTCGTCTGGTGGTCGGGATCAATCAGGCCCGCCAGGGACTGGAGGTTTCGGTCAGCTGTGCCGGAGCCCATATGAGCGCTGTGTTGGACGAAGCGGAGATGAAGACCAATATACTGGCCTGTATTCTCTCTTCTCTGGTGGTGGTGCTGATGATTTTCTACTCCGTCTACCGCCGGCTTTTGCCCACGTTGCTGCTGCCGCTGATTGTGGCGGTGGGTGTCGTGCTTGCACTGGCTACGGCTGCCTTGCTGCTTCCATCAATCCACATCATATCCTTTGCCTTCATGGCCTTGATTATAGGTCTCGGCACCGATTATTCCGTGCATCTGTATGATCGCTATCACTGTGAACGGGTTGCCGGACGGGATATGATGGCGGCGATCCGACTGGCTGTGGTCGATACCGGGCATGGCATCTTCACAGCAGCAACTACCACGGCACTTCCCTTTCTGGCCCTGATTATCTCTGATGTTCGGGCTTTGTATGAACTGGGGTTGCTGGTCGGTCTGGGTGTGCTGTTTTCCATGTATGCGACCTTTTTTTTCCTGCCGCCGCTGCTGATCTATATGGAACGGAGGTTTCCGGCACCTTTCAGTCCGATCCCGGCTGTGGGCATGCGTGCATTGTGGCGCTGGACAGGCACACATCCCCGGCTTGTCGTGGTAGCGACAATTCTGCTGCTGCTTGGAGGAGGTGTGGCGACAAGCCGTTTAAGTTTCGATGGTGAATTGAAAAATCTGCAACCCCGTCATTCCGAAGCCTTCAAGGCCCAAGAGAAGATTGAAAGACATCTGAGTCTGGCTCCCAGGCAGTTGCTGATCGCCATCGACGGAACCGAGGTAAGCCAGGTCATGTCCGGTCTCGGCAGGGGGGGGCAACTGGCCGAACGATACAGGAACGCAGGCCGTATCAGGGGCTGGTCTTCCCTGGGTCAGGTCATCAACAGCAGGGAAGAACAACAGCAGCTTATCAGCAGTATGTCCTGTCTGGATATGGGGGCTGCTACGGTCTCTCTGAAGGTGGCATTGGAACAGGCCGGTTTCGAAACAACACCATTTCAGCCGTTTACGAAGGCCATGGCCAGTTTTGGCAAGAGCGGACCGCAGGCCGAAACAGAGGCCATTGCCAGGCTTGCGGCCTCTCCGCTGCGGGGGGTGGTAAATCGTCACCTGGTCAAAGACAAGAGTGGCTATCATGGGCTGATGTACGTCTTTTATGCGGATGATGAATTGGAACTGGAAAGGTTTGTGGCCGATCTGAAGGCCAGCGTTCCTGGGGTGAGGGTGACCGGCGTCGAGCTGGTCAGCAGCCAGTTGGCTGAATCCGTTGCCCATAGTTTCATGTGGAGCTTTCTCTTGGGGGGAGCGATCGTACTGTTTCTGCTGGTGACACATTTTGAATCAGGCAGGGGCATCTTCTATACCCTTTTCCCGGTTGGCGGCGGAGCACTGATGATGCTGGGCAGCATGGCCGTATTGGGGATTGGCATCAACTTCATGAATGCCATGGTGCTGGTAACAATTGTCGGTATGGGCAGTGATTACGGTCTGCACGTTGCACACAGGGTCAGCAACTCCGGCAATGGTGAAGCTGCCGAGAGCTTTGTTCAGGCCGGTCGTGCGGTACTGATCTCTGCACTGACTTCCATTGCCGGCTTTGGTTCCCTGGCCTTTGCCGATTATCCGGCATTGGCCTCCATTGGTTGGGGTACTAATCTGGGGGTTGGTTTTACAGCACTGTTTGCTCTGGTCACATTGCCGGCCATACTGGTAGCCAGGCGTTCGACGCGGTAACGCAGAAACACCTGGCTTGGTTTGTGGCCTACTCACCTGCTCAACGGCCAGGAGGCGCTGGGGCATAGCTATTTTCTCCCCACATGCGATTGGGGGGCTGAAGACTGGGTGCCCTACAATTGATCACCCCCAGACTACAGAGTGTGGCATGCCATTCATACTTGATATAAACTGCTTGTACTGCGTGCCGTTCCGGTTCAAACGCCACGGTCCTTACGGGTGAGTATTCACCGCGCCCATATCCGGTGCCGGCGCTTTCCAGTACTTTTTCTGCTTGTCCACCCGATCTTGCCTTGTTGCTGCGATCCGCTGCCTGCGGGGCTGGCGCAGCGCCCCGGGATTCCCCCTTGCTGCTGTTCAAAAATGGCGGCCATTGCCCGATCGGTGGTGATGTCACCTGACGCTGCCGCTCGGGATAGGCTGCTACAGCGATGACCCCCATGGCACTGCTGTCACCGAAGGCTTTGGCGTATGAGTCTGGCGGATCGGTGAAATAGAAGCGGTTGACACGGTTCTGCCCGGTGCGCCATCCTGAGAACTTGCCGCTGGCGTATGGTTCCAGGATATACATGCGCTCACTGCGTTTCAGCCATGATTTTGCGCCGCTGATGATGTTGCGGCCGTCAACGGCAATAACCAGCCCGACCTTGCGATTGAGGCGGTTGATGACCTCGATATGATAGTGCTCCCCTTTGATCGCCTCTGCATATACCTTCTTGACATCTTTGTTCTGTCTGACCAGATAGGTGGGTAGTGCCCTTCCTTCATCGGTGATGATGCGTACTTCGATTGCCTCATCGGAGCCTGCCCCCAGGCTGTTAGTTGCCAGGACAACCAGCGCCAGTATGATGCCTGCAATGGTTTTCATGATTTGTCCTCCCTTCGATTGCTTTCTATGAAGGGTTTGACAGACCATGGAGCCAAATGTTCCTGAAAAAAACAGCCGTTGTGATCGTGGTCCCTGAAATGGGGGTGGGTGGGCATGTCCGGTGTGAATCAGGACGGAGAATTTTATGCTGCTTGTGATGTGAAGCGTAAGCGTTTGTTTCCCGGGCTTGGGATGATGATTACCAGGCGACCTCCAGCTCAACACTTTCGGTTGACTCCGGTATTGCCGGTCGTTGTTCGATTTTTCCGGCACGTTCAAGTTTGTCTAGAAATGCTCCGGCTTTGTTCGCTGGAAGTTTGATCCTGATTATGCGACTGGTGGAGGGGATGTCCGACTCTTCCACATTGCCGCCCGTACTTTTTGCCGCCTCTCGGACGTTGCTTTCAGCAGTGGCCTCATCGACCGGCTGCAGTTTGATTGTCACATGGGCTGGCTCGGTGACGGCCTGTTTGATTTCATCAGGCGCTATTGCCTCGGAGTTGACTTTTTCGGTGTGTGTTTGGCCTTTTGGTTCAAAAAGCTCTGCTGGATGTGTGAAACCTTTTGTTTCGGTGACAGCACCTGGCGCAACTGCTGATTTCATGGCCTTTGGGACGGTTTTCATGAAACCCGATTCCGGTTGGGGTGCTGGTTTGGAAAAGGTTGGCTTTACCTCAGTTGTGTTTTGAATAGACGGTGCCGGGGACGGAACCGATCTATTTCGGTGTGTCCGGCCTTGTCTGGATACAGGGGATTTCTGCTCCAATCCGGGCGGATCAGTAGTTTGTAAGTCAGGCTGGGACTGCGGGAGCCCCTCCGGTATCGGTTGTACGGTCAGTGGTGCTTGCGGAGAACGGGTGTCAGGCGCTGAGGATTTAAGCTGCGGGACAGCCTGCTGGATTTCATCGTCACCCGGGTTGGCAAGGTAGTAGCCGGTTATACAAACAATCAGGAGTGCCATGATTTCAACCGGCAGCTTGATATGCAGCGGAAAAAACAGTTTCTCTGCCCAACTTCGTGACGGTGCCGGCTGATCCAGTACTCTTGCCATGATCCGTGACGCTAGCCAGTCGGGCGGGTCAATCTCTGGCGTATTCTTTATAAGCGCAAGTGTAGTTCTCAGGTCGGCCAGTTCAGCCCGGCAGGTACGGCATGATGAGAGATGCTCTTCGATCCAGGCCCGTTCGGCGGGCGTGGTATCGCCACTGCAGTAGGCTGGGAGAAGTTTTTTAATTTCGTCATGGGTCATGGCTGTTATCCCGCCTCAGCTGAAACAAATAAGCCGTTGCTTTAGTTTTGAGCAATTCCTGCCGCACCTTTGATGCAATCCTTTACGCCGTCTCGTGCCCTGAAAAGCCTGGACTTGACGGTGCCGTCTTTAATACCCAGCGCCTGCCCCACATCCTGATAGGAAAAATCCTGCATATCCCTCAGCACAAGTACTTCCCTGAATTCCACCGGCAGTTTGTCCATGCATTCATGCAGTATTCTACGTAGCTCAGCCTCCTCCAGCAGGTCAAGCGCCGAGGGGTTGCCGCAGGGTGGGTCAAATGGCATGAGACCAAAATCCACTCGGGTGTCGTCATTCAGCGAGTATGCATCCTGCTGAACGGCTTTGCGCAGTTGTTGCAGTCTGTTTCGTGACTGGTTGATTACAATGGCGGTCAGCCATGTGGAAAAGCGTGCTTCGCCCCTGAAATCTGACAGTTTGCGCCATGCAGCCAGAAAGGTTTCCTGGGATATATCGCAGGCTTCCTCATGGTTGCCGGTCATGCGAAAGGCGATATTGAGGATCAGCCGTTGATACCTGTTTACCAATGACTCGAAGGCTGCTGTGTTGCCGTTTTTGCATTCTGCCACCAGGCGGCTGTCGTCTGTCATGATCTGTCTGTCCACTGTCATGGTATCTGTGACGCTCTCCGTATCGATATGTTCCCACTGCTTGATTAAATGTCGGAGGTATTAGCCTGAGTTGCGGTTAACAAACTTGCAGAAGAGAAATAACATAATATTAAAATTAATGCAATTATAGGGAGCAGCCTTGCATAATTCAGGTTGGGCAGGCTTGCTTGCTATACCGGCAGGTAGTGTTATCATTTAACCGATTTGCCATTAATATTTCCTTTGGACTGGAGTTGGTGCAGCTTGCCAGACCGCTGCTTGACTTGGGCTGACAATGTCTGTATGGCTTGAATATTTGAACTTACTAGTCATGGAGGTGCTTATGAGACGGATCGTTGCAGTGCCCTTTGTTTTGCTGACCCTGATGGTTGCAACGGCTTATGGTGCGGAAGCACCTAAGGAGATTCAAGGTCGGTTTGATCAACTCTCTGAACGGGCTTCAAAATTGGCTTCCACTAAGGTCGGGGAATATGCCAAAGATGATATCGCGGCAGCCAGAACCAGCATTTCGGCTGCCAAACTGGCTCAAGCTGCCAAAAATGAGAAGCTGGCGCTGCAAAAACTTGAGATTGCAGAGGTCCAGTTGACCATTGCGGAAGCCAGAACTGCTGAAAAAGAGGCGGCTGAACAGGCTACTCTGAAAAGAGCACAGCTCAAGCAGCAGGAGTCCAGGTTGGACAGTTTCTTTCAGGAAGGGGGCAAATGATATGAAAAGGATTCTTTATGCTTTATCTGCACTTTTACTCTTTTCGGTGAGCGTGATTCAGGCTGCTGAAAATGATACGCCTGAGGCCCGCATTAATGCGGCAAAGGTGTCTATTGAGAAGGCTACTGTGAACGCCAGCAATATCAAGTCAGCCATTGATGACCTGCAACAGGCCAATATCTATCTGAAAAAGGCTGAGGATGCTTTGGCAAGTATTGGTTTTATGACCTTTGGAGATAAGAAAAGGGCGTTGGAGAAGGATGTTGCCCATAATGCCCAGATGGTTGGCCTGTATGTTTCCCTCTCCGGATTACATGCATCAAAGGCCCGTTCAGATCATGATGCGGAACAGTATGACAAACTAACATTGATAACAAAAAAGCGTATCGGGATCATCGAGAGCTGCCGCAGTGAATTGAGCAAGGTTAAGGGCGATGTGGCAAAACTGGGATCTGCCGCCAGCGAACTGTCTGTACTCAAGTCTGAAAATTCCAAACTATCTGAGCAGGTGTCCAAACAGAACAAGGAGATCATCGAACTGAAAGACAAACTGGAACAAGCCCGGAAGGCTGTTGTAGCGCCGTCATCACCTGCAGTGGTGCCAGTACCGGTTGTAAAATAGATTTTGTTTTAGGTGTTACAAGTAAAAGGCCGTTTCCTGTGGCAGGAAACGGCCTTTTTTGCAAGTAGCAATGAACGGGTTTCAGCACAGTTTTTTCAAGGCCTGGTAAAAACCGCCCGGGGTTGGTTCGAAGGTGGTTACATGACAACCCAATCTTTCTTCAAGATTAATGAGCGAGACGTCGTCCAGAAATACCCCTTCACCTTCCTTGATCATCACTTCCGGCACCAGCAAAGCCCTACCCGGATCCTTTCCGGTGAGCGATGCAGCAATATCGTTTCCGCTAACCAGTCCACTGACAGTTACGCTGCTACCGAACAGACGGTTTTCTATGGCAACCGTATTGATGGTAAGTCCGGTTTTTTGTGCCAGTTTATTCAGAAATTCGCTTACTAAGTCAAAGGATGAACAGCCGGTAACGACTGTGACCATGAAGCTGCCCAGCGGTCTTGCTGTTCTGAGTGTGCGGGCTGCGTCCCGCATAAAGAGCGGGACCAGTCCGACCCCATTTTCAATCTGATGCAGGTCACCGTATTCCTTGAGCGCAGGAAAGGGGAGGCCGGCTTTTATATAGAATTCATCGGCCAGAAACAGGAACGGTTCGCCCAACTGTTTTTTCAGAAGGCGGGCCTCTGGTTCCCATTGCCGGATGAATGCTGCCGCATAATCACTACTGACAGGGGTTAGTGGGGGCAGGTTCCGGCGATGTCCGGTAAGTCCGAGTGGAACGATGGCCAGTGATTGAACGGAAGGATGCAGTGCAGCCAGGTCGCTTACAGTTCTTGCCAGTTCGACCCCGTCATTCAGACCAGGGCAAAGCACTATCTGGGTATGCATGACAATACGTCCGTTGGCAAGTTTCTGCAGCTGTTCCAGGATTGGAGGTATGCCCTGCCTTGAAAGCAGCTTCTCGCGCAGTTCAGGATTGGTTGCGTGTACTGATATGTATAGCGGAGATAGTCGCTGTTCAATAATGCGTCTGAGTTCTGAAGGTTTGATATTGGCCAGGGTGACGTAGTTGCCATTCAGGAAGGAAAGCCGGTAGTCTTCGTCCTTGACATATAGAGGTTTGCGGAGTCCTTTGGGTAGTTGGTGCACGAAGCAGAAAACACAGTTGTTGCTGCAGCGGGCCGGCTTGGGGGGAGGGAATATCAGTCCCAGCGGTTCGCCCGGCTCACGCTCTATTTCCAGTTCCCATAGCTCGCCGTCCGGTTTTTCAATTACCAGCAGCAATTCATCATCTGCGGACGTGAAGTAGGTGAAATCGATGATGTCGCGCAGTTTATGGCCGTTGATGAGCAACAGCCGGTCGCCTGCCTCGATCTCCAGCTCATCAGCGATTGAACCTGGAATAACTGACTGTATCGGTAGTCCGTTCATTATGCTTTCCTGAAAAACTCGGAATTGCGATAGTTGGCTGCCATGGAACGCATGAATACCTGCAGCACGGCGGTGAACGGCACGGCCACCAACATGCCGAACAGCCCGAATACCTGCCCGCCGATTAACAGGGCCACAATCGTAACCAAAGGATGCAGTCCGACTGAGTCACCTACGATCTTGGGTGTAATCAGCATGCCCTCCAGGGCCTGGACAATACAAAACCATCCCAGGCAGAGCAGTGGGTGCAGAATGTCATGAAATTTAAGGGCTGCCATGATCATCGAGAGCAGGATGCCGATGATGGTGCCCACATAGGGGATAATGAAGGCTGCTCCGGCCAGCGTACCAATGGCAATTGCCAGGTCGATACCAATCAGGTACAGGCCGATGCTGTATAGCACGGCCAGGATAGCACATATGGAGAGCTGCCCCCTGATAAAGGCGGAAAGAACAGTGTCCACTTCGTTCAGTCTGGCATTGTATATATCCAGATAGCGTTCCGGCACGAACGATTCAAGAAAACGTTTCAGTCTGGACAGGTCTGCAAGCAGGTAGAACAGGTAGACCGGAATGATCAGATAACCTAATGCCGCAAGTATCACGGACAGCGTGGATGAAAAAAACTGTTGCAGGAACTGTAGCACCGGTTTGACCATGCCGGGGGACATGCCGCGTATCTGCTGTACAAGCTCTGACAGGCGCTGTGAGAGTGCCTGCGGCGTTTCGATACCCAGATAGGATTTGAGGCTGGGGGGGGTGATCTCGTAAAGTCTCTGCACATAATCGGGAAGGCTGAGTTGGATGCTGGAAAGTTCCGAACTGATAGAGACCACCAAAAAAGCTGTAAAGCCGGCAAATGCCAGCATGGCGCAGGTGAACACAATCAGGATACTGATGATCCTGTTAATGCCGTGTTTCTGCATAAAAGCAACGGCTGGGTTGAGGATGTAAGCCAGGGCGACTGCTATGAACAACTGCAGAAATACCGAGTAGGAAAAGTACAACAGCAGTGCCGATATAAGGACCAGCACTGCTGTGATGGTGAGTAATGTTCTTTTGTTGTATGTCATTGTGACCTGAGAACTGAATGTCGGCAAACAGTGAACCTGGCGCTGCCGAGTACCTGGTTGTTATTGATGTAAACGGAACGTGCCGTCAAGCGATGTGATTGTGGCTATGGCGTGCTTGTAGATCAGTATGTCGCAATTGCTGTCCAGCAGGACTGAAAAGTTGTCAAAGGACTTGATGTACCCTTCCAGTTTTTCACCGGACATGAGAACGATGCAGATCTTGATGTGTTCCCTGCGGGACTGGTTCAGATACTGGTCCTGGATGTTGAATGGTGCCTTGGCCATGAAGCCCCCCTAACGGTTAAAGAAATCTATTGCATGCGTCAGGATATTATCAAAGTTTTTCGGATATTCAAGCCATATTATCCCATTATCCGCATTAAACCATGTCAACTGTCTTTTGGCGTAACGCCTTGTGTCACGCTTGATTAGACGAACCGACTCATCGTGGCTGATTTCACCTGCCAGCAGGGCCGAGATCTCTTTATAACCGATGGATCGCATACTTTTCAGGTCTCGGCTGTATCCCCGCGCAAGCAGACTGGCAACCTCATCGATCAGTCCGGAGGCCAGCATCTGTTCCACGCGCTGCTCAATACGATGATAAAGCTGTTGCCGGTCGATACGGATGCCAATTTTCAAGCTTTCATAACGTGTTCCGGCGAAT
>Ga0208694_1003059_pt1 | contig 16593 bp, 9 predicted proteins | sample AD_UKC078_MetaG_FD_184442 | JGI IMG/M metagenome (GOLD analysis project Ga0208694, IMG submission 184442) | Active sludge microbial communities of municipal wastewater-treating anaerobic digesters from USA - AD_UKC078_MetaG (SPAdes) (version 2) | ecosystem: Engineered > Bioreactor > Anaerobic >...
GGGATTCGAACCCCTCACCCCTTCGCTGCCAGCGAAGTGCTCTAGCCAAATGAGCTACAGGCCCAGCATAACATTTAATTATACCACAGACCTGGTCTGTAAGTTTTTCCTTATGTAGAAAAAGTTTACCTTTACTTTTAACCACATTTTAATATTACTATATACAAGTTCACAAAACCCCCTGTTCTTTCATCTTCTTAATTGCTTTGTCATAGACATATTTCATTGGAACCTCACTAGATAATTCCACCATTTGTTCAATTGGTACCCATTTAACACCACTGTTCTCATCTTCCTTAATATGCAGGGTTTCACTCTCATCACCTTCTAAAAGAAAAGCAACACTCAAGTGTACATGGGAGGACACATGCTTTCCTCTCTTTTCATGACCAGAAACAGAAAGAATATCTAAGATAAATATATCTTCATCTATTGGTTTTACATTCTTTAATCCAGTTTCTTCCTTTGCTTCTTTAATTGCAACATTCAGTAAATCAGCATCTCCATCTGCATGCCCACCAACCCATCCCCAAGAGTCATATATATTGTGGTATATCATTATTACCTTCGTTCTCTCTTTATTCAAAACAAATGCAGATGAGCTTACATGTCCGAATTCGTTCTCTCTTACTAGACAATTATCAAAAGACATTAAATAGTTTAGAAACACTTTTTTGTCCTGCACTTCCTGAGGATTGTATGGTGGATAATTCTTTATTTGTTTTAATAAATCCATATGTTGTACTTATAGTAAGATTAAATTTTGATTAAAATGCAATACAAATGCTCTTCTGGTAAGAATAAATCCACGAACCAGGTCTGTGGTGGACCCAGCCAGAATCGAACTGGCGTCTTCGCAATGCGAATGCGATGCTCTACCAACTAAGCTATGGGCCCGTTACTGCATATATGGTGCAGGATTTATAACTCCTGACCATGCCTCTCCTCTTCGTAATTCAAAGTGCACATGCACTCCATATGCCAAACCTGTATCTCCTATAACTCCTAATGCTTGTCCTCGTGCTACTGAAGTACCAGATCTAACAGCAATAGAGGAAAGATGAGCATAGAGGGTTGTATAACCATTCCCATGATCTACCTGTACAAAGTATCCATAATCTCTAGCTCCAGCATAACCTGTTCTTATAACCACGCCTGGAGCAGCTGCTACAACATTTGGCCTTGCTCCTTTTGGAGTTGGATATATATCTATACCATAGTGACCTCTGTAGAAACCTCTAGAGATAGCACTAGGCCCTCCAACAGGCCAACCTAGGAACTTACCAACATTAGGATCTACTGGAGTAGCAGAGTACGGAACACTACTTGACGATTTTGAAAGCGAAATTGGTGCTGTAGCATAAACAGGCTTTGGAGGATCTTTAATAATACCGTTTGGTACAAACAACTCTTCACCAACTGTTAGCGTAAAAGGACTCTCCAACCAGTTATGCTCTACAATATCAGCTGCATTTGTTGCATACTTCTTTGCTAAAGACTCTACAGTATCACCTTTTTTAACAGTTACAATTACACCATCAGCTGGAGGAATCTCCAATGTCTGCCCAAGTTTCAATGCTCTCTCATTAGTTATATTATTCGCCCACATAATTGTCTTCACATTTAAGTCATAGTACCCAGCTATACTTGCTAAAGTATCACCCCTTTTAACAATATACTCCTCCGTATATCTTCTAGGCCTATCCTTAGGTATCACAGTATTAATACTTCCACTCATAACCATTAAATCTACCTGTGCAGTTTCTATTCTATCTAACTGTTGATCTCCAGTAGCACTTACAACAGGTTTTCTGTAAAGATATGTAATTGCAATGATAAAGACACCCGCTACAGATAAAAGTTTTAATGCAGAAGAAAGAAAATTTCCCCTCCCCCAGAACATTTTAGTAGCCAACACATTTTTCTTCGCATTAAAAGATTCAAATATGATATCAAAAAGAACAGATACTAGTACAAGAATAACTTTTAATCTTAAGAATACATACTCTCCTAATGAAAGGATAAATTCAATGATATTGTTTTTGGCTTTCTGTTTAGAATAAAAATCATCAAACTTCTTCTTGAAATCCCTAATGAATTGATTTTCAACAATCTCATCATCTACAAAAAGATAGTTCTCATCAAAACTAGGTAAAGAACTAATTGTTTTAAAGCTTAAACCAGGAATATTTTTGTTTTGTTGAGAATTGTCGTTATTCACAAAGCTATTTAGAATTAAATAGTTCTGGATCCATTATACCATAGTTAGGCCTCATGCAATGTTGCAAGGAATTCCGCATTATCTTTTGTCTTTTTCAATCTATCAACCAATACTTCTGTTGGATTCTCATTAGTATCAAGAACTTCTAACATTCTTCTAATTCTCCATGATTGATTTAATACATCTTTACCTAAAAGTAGTTCCTCATTCCTTGTACCAGAGTTAATCACATCTATTGCAGGATATACCCTCTTGTTTGCAAGACTTCTGTCTAAGTGGAGTTCCATATTACCAGTACCTTTAAACTCTTCATATACCAAATCATCCATTCTACTACCAGTATCAACTAATGCTGTTGCAATAATAGTAAGACTACCATTCTCTTCAAAATTTCTTGCTGCACCAAAGAATCTTTTTGGTGGATACAATGCTACTGGATCAAAACCTCCTGAGAGTGTTTTACCCGAGGTTGGCATTGTAATATTATACGCTCTAGCAAGTCTAGTAATACTATCCATTAAGATAATTACATCTTCACCCCATTCAACCATTCTCATTGCTTTCTGAAGTGCCATCTCTGCTACATTGCAGTTATGCTGTGGTAGTTCATCAAAGTTAGAAGCATAGACTTCACCCTTAACAAACCTTTTCATATCTGTAACCTCTTCAGGTCTCTCACCTACTAATACAACCATAAGTTTTGCCTTTGGATGATTCTTTGCAATGCCATTTGCAATATCTTTCAAAAGCCATGTTTTACCAGCCTTAGGAGGAGATACAACCATAGATCTTTGACCAAAACCAATTGGAGAAAGAAGATCAATCATTCTAGTTGAAATTACATCCTGTTCTGTTTCTAACTTAATCTGTTTGTTTGGAAATATTGGAGTCATTTTCCTAAAGTTTGGTCTTTTAGCCGCATCAGCAGCTGGCTTACCATATACAGTGTCAACTCTAAGAAGACTTAAGTACTTTTCTTTATCCTTAGGTAATCTTGCAGGACCTGCAACTTCATCTCCTGTTCTTAGACTAAACTTTTGAATCTGTGAGCCAGAGATATATACATCATTATCACCTGGAAGAAGATCTTCTGTTCTTAGAATACCGTGTGAACCATCCTTCATCACTTCAAGTATTCCACTAACCTCTACAAAACCATCATCATTTGAACTCTTTTTTAATATTTCAATAACTAAATCTCTCTTGGAAAGCTCCATGAAGTTTTCTAATTTAAGAGCTTTAGCTTCAGCACGAATATCTGCTAAAGTCATAGATTCGTAGTCTTTAATCGTTTTCTTTGTTTTTTTAACCATTTTTCTAAAAGGGAATTTAAATAGATATGAGGCAATTTGTCATATCAGATAATTGAAGTATATTGAATAAGAAAAATCTTGTCAATCTTTTCAAATATCTTTTATGAAAAAGAAGAAGGGATCGGTACTGCCCCAACCGACCCCGGTTTCTGTTCCTGTAAGGGAATAGTTTCGAGTAACATACAGGATGTTTCCCTTCTTCTTATTTTGATCTACATATAATTAAATCAGAATGAGAAAAAGACAAAATATCTTAAGCTTTTCCTATTGCCCAGTTGTGCTTGTGACACCCCAGACAAAGGGAGAAACTTAAGATATCCACATCCTTGTAAAGAACTGTAACAGGAGTATACTACTTACAGAGGTAATTGTCAACCCCATATATTTCATCCACAACAGGTAGTTTCCCCTAAAACACTTGTCGTGTTGTGATTTTAGGAATATTATTGTTACAACTGTTACATTATAACTCCATGTGTAACCTGTGTTATGATTTTTGTGGATGGTTAAAAATAAAAGAAAGGCAAAGCCCTCCCCTACAACTTTTCAAACACCACACAACTTGGGAGTTTATATACTACTAACCTTATAAACCTTCTTTACATTAACTTTCTTTGTTGCTCCAACCTTCATCCTACCAACAATTAAGTCTGTATATCCTGATCTTTCAGCCTCTTTAATAACAGAATCCACACCCCATGTACCTCTAACCTCACCTGTAAGACCAACCTCACCAAAATATATAACTGATTTAGAAAGTGGTTTATCCAACACCGAAGACTTAATAGCTGCACATATAGCCAAATCAATTGCAGGATCAGAAACTGTCAATCCACCTACTACATTTACAAAAACATCTTTATTACCAAGAAAAACATTACCCTTCCTAGACATAACAGCACACAACATATCTAACCTTGGTTTCTTTATACCATTTGCAACTCTTCTAAGAGGACCAGCCTCACTCTCTCTTTCTACAACTAATGCTTGTACTTCAACAAAAACAACTCTTGAACCTTGTATAACTGCACCTATAGCGCTACCTGAAGATTCCGCCGTTGTTTCTAAAAAGAGTAAAGACGGATTCCCTACCTCATTTAACCCATTACTCCTCATTTCAAACACTCCAATTTCATTAGTAGATCCAAATCTGTTCTTCATACTCCTTACTATACGATATTGATTATACTGATCCCCCTCCATATACAACACACAATCTACAATGTGTTCTAAAACCTTAGGACCAGCTACATCGCCACTCTTGTTAATCTGGCCTACTATGAATATGGGAATCCCTGTCCTTTTAGCTGTGCGAGTTAATAATGCACCCGATAGTCTAACTTGAGAGATACTGCCAGGATACCCTTTTGATTGTAGAGATTGCATACTCTGAATTGAATCAACTACTACAAGACTAAAATTCTCAGATTCAATTAATTCAGAGACATTCTCAACTGTAGTATCTTCAGTTACAACAAAATTTTCAATGTTTTTTAACCCAGCTCCTGAGAGCCTCTCTAAACGCTCATTTAGCTGAGAAGGAGATTCCTCCCCACCTACATACAATACTTTTCCATTCTTACAAAAATTCAAAACAATTTGCATCAGTAAAGTAGACTTACCAACTCCTGGTTCTCCACTAAGTAGAATTACCTCACCAGGAACAACACCCTTACCAAGTACTCTATCAAACTCAGCAAAACCAGTACTAATCCTTCCTTTTACTTCCTTTTTCTTTTTAGTTTTACTAAGTTCTACAAGTGAAGAATATTTAGATGCATGAACAGACTTGTTACTATCAGTACCTTTTAGATCAACTACATCTTCAACCTCCTCAAGAGTACCCCATTCACCACAGGAAGAACATTTCCCTGACCATTTTAGAAACTCTGCATTACATGCAGAACAAAGATATTTCATGAGTAAAGTATATCACATAGATTCAACATATATCTCGTGAGTTAATCTGTAGTTCATTTTTGTCCTTTAGACTATATACATAATGAGAGTAAGAACGATAGATAAACCAAAATTAACACAGAAAGAGAGGATTTCTCTACTAAAAACACCCTTGCACAAAAGGATTGGTTTAAGCCTTAGAGATTGCAATGATAACAATATCTTTAAGGTACAAGAGAAAGACTTTGCACAAAGGTTTACAGATTTAGGACATCCAATTCGTTGGATTAACAGAGCTCAACCATCTAAAAACGGTGGGTATATACCTACAAATGATTTTGAGTGGGATGGTATTGAATGGGAATTAAAGAGACCCCTTAAACAAAGATATGGAAGTATTTCTGGACTTATCAAAAAAGGTGTCATCTCTGGTAAAAGGAATTATATAATAGATTTGAAAGGAGCTTCTTTACAAGAAAAGGTGGCAGAACAATTGAGTATGTATAACAAAAGAAATAAAGGAAAAGAGATTTCCAGACTGTTAATCTTTGACAAAGAAGGACTAAAAGAGATTGTTCTTAAAGAATAAAGCTGGGTGACTACCCCCCCTTACTAGCGGTCTTTTTGATAAGTTTCCCTATCTCAACCGAGGACGGGGTCTGCCCAGCTTCCTACTACTATTATACCATGAAAACTATTTCTTTGCTCTGTTATTTTTCAATATTACCAACTCGTTATTCTTCAAACCTATTAAGACTTCCACTACCTTACCCTTCTTTGTACCATCACCTTCATTAAGTATGTAATCAGCCAAAAGATTCTCTACTTTGTCTTGTATAAATCTTCTTAAAGGTCTCGCTCCATACTGCTCACTAAATGCCTCTGTTACAATATATCCAACAGCTTTACTATCTAACTTAACAACTATTTTTTCCTCTTTTAACCTATCATTAAGTTCAGAAAGAAGTAATCTAACAATCTTTCTTGCATCTCTTCGAGTTAAAGATCTAAAGATAATGATATCATCTAGACGGTTTAATAATTCAGGTCTTAGAGTATTTCTTAACTCCTCCATCAAAACCTCTTTCATACTTGAATATGCCTTATCTATCTCCTTATCCTCCCTATTCTCCTTCACCCCTTCATTAGAAAAACCTAAAACTTTACTCTTTCCAATCTCCTCTGCTCCAATATTAGAGGTCAGTATTACAACAGTATTCTTAAAATTAACTCTTCTTCCCCTACCATCCATTAAATGGCCATATTCTAGTATCTGTAAAAGAACATTAAGCACATCTGGATGAGCCTTTTCAACTTCATCAAAAAGAATTACAGAGTGAGGATATCTCCTAACTTTCTCTGTTAACCAACCACCCTGTTGGAAACCAATATATCCTGGAGGAGAACCAATTAACTTAGACACACTATGCATCTCCATCATCTCACTCATATCAATCTGTATGAGATTATCCTTATTACCAAACAACTCTTGTGCTAACACCTTCGCTAACTCTGTCTTACCAACACCTGTTGGTCCAAGAAAAAGAAATGATGCCCATGGCCTATCTGCATCTGAAATCCCAGTTCTTGCCCTTTTAACAGCATTAGCCACATCATTACAAGCCTCTTCTTGACCGATAACTTTCTTCTTAAGATTATCATTAAGCATTACTAAAGCATTCTTCTCCTTACTACCAAGTGTATTTACAGGTATTCCTGTCCATTTAGATATTACATTTCTAATATCATCCGAATTAATCTCATTCCTCTTATGTCCCTTCTCTAATGTAAGAGCTTTCTCTCTCTTAGAAATCTTTTCTTTCAACTTCTCTTCTTTCAACCGCAATTTAGATGCCTCCTCCATTTCCCACTTCTGAATACTCTCCTCTTTCTTAGAATTAATATCCCTTAGTAAAATCTTTAATTCTTGTATATCCTTAAAATCTGCCTCTACATTCAATTTCTTAGATGCAGATGCCTCATCCAAAACATCTATCGCCTTATCTGGTAAATACCTATCCGCAACATATCTATCAGACAAGTTTGCAGCAGTATGAATTGCTTTATCAGAAATCTTCACCATATGGTGTTTCTCTAACAAAGGTCTAATCCTCTCTAAAACCTTAATAGTTCCTTCAACACTTAATTCATCTAAGAAAAGTGGTTGAAATCTCCTTGCCAAAGCATTATCTGTTTCAAAATATGCACTGAAATCCTCAGTTGTTGTTGCACCAATACACCTAAAATCTCCTTGAGTTAATGCAGGTTTTAATACAGATGCAATATCTGAAGAACTACCAGGAATACCTGGTGCTACAATATTATGAATCTCATCAATGAAAAGAATCGTATTCTCAGATTGAGAAACTTCTTCAATGATAGCCATGACTTTTTCCTCAACATCACCCCTCATCTTACTACCAGCCATAATATCTGCAATATTCAATGAAACAAGATTTGCATTTCTTAAAGAGGGATTAACATGACCATCTGCTATTCTTTGTGCTAAACCTTCTACCAATACAGTTTTTCCAACACCTGCCTCTCCTACAATCACCGCATTATTCTTCCTTCTTCTACTTAGAATACTCTCTAACTGATCTAGCTCCTTCTCTCTTTCCAAAACAGGATCAAGCCTACCCTCTCTTGCTAACTCAACAAGATCTGTTCCCAGAAAATCTATTAATCCAGCATTCTCTTGTTCCATCGCAGGATCCCAAGGTTTACTCAGAACACCAATCGGATATATTGCAATACGATTTAGTGCAGTTTTAAATACATCATATGTCAATCCAATATCTTTTAATTTTCTAAATTCTGGAAGATCTGCTTCTAAAAGAGCAAGCACAACATGTTCTGTACCGACATATACATGACCAGCCCTCTGTGCAATGTAAAATGCCCTGTTTAGTACTTCTTTTGCATCATTGGACAGCTCCATTTCTATTGGTCTACTAGCATTTCCAGTAATCTCTAAACTTTTTTTACCCAATAGCTTTTCAAATATATCAGAGGTATTTACACCTGTTTCACTGATTACTTTTCTCGCTATACATTCATCATTTAGAACAATACCAGCAAAGAGAGAAACCGGTGAAACTTTCTTCTCCTTCAGAAATTCTGAGACAAAAGATGCAAGCCTCACAGAGGTCACAAGATTTTTACTCAATCTTGAAAGAAATGTATTCTTCTCTTTTTTCCTTTTTGTATCAAGCATTTCTAATTATACTACAATGGGGCAGGAATTATTTTTTCTCGCCAAGTTCCTCCTCTATTGCAGTGTCAACTGCTGATGCTAACTCTTCTTCTGAGATCTCTGTTTTAGGTTCTTCTTTCTTTTCCTCGGTAGATTTAGTTACACCAGACTTAGCAGCCTTAAGACTTAAGCCTAGGTGTCTCTCTGTTGATGAGATTGAAAGAATTTTAACATCTACTTCATCACCAACTTTTACAATATCTGCAGGATCTTTAACTAATTTATCAGAAAGTTCTGAGATATGGATTAATCCATTTAATCCTTCTGCAATTCTTACAAATGCACCGTATGGAACAACTTTCTGGACTTTACCTTTAACAGTATCACCAATCTTGTATTTAGCAATTGCCTCTGCCCATGGATCTTTAAGTAATCTCTTAATACTGTAAGCTACTCTCTTACCACCATCAGAAACTCCAATTACCATTACATTAACCTTGCTACCAACACCATACAAACTACCAATATCCTCCACCTTGTCCCATGAAAGCTCTGAAAGGTGAACTAATCCCTCAAGACCTTCTGCATTTACAAATACACCAAATGGAGTAATACCACTGACTGTACCCTCTAAAACATCTCCTTCCTTTACCTTGTTTAATGTCTTCTCTCTCTGTTCCAAATCTCTTGATTGTGTAACCATCTTCTCAGAGAGAATAATTCTGTTCTTCTCTCTATCTAACTCAATTATTCTTGTCTGAATCTTGTCTCCTACCAATGAGTTTAATCTCTTCTGTACTTTAGATGAGATATCCTTTCCTACCTGTCTAATACCATCTAAATATACTCTAGATGCGTCTAACTGTGATGTTGGAATGAAACCTCTAATATCCTTTCCAATCTCAACAATTAATCCACCGTTATTTGCCTCAACAACAACTGTATCAACTACATCATTATCCTTCTTTGCCTTCTCTAGTGTTAACCATGTACTTGCCTGTTGTGTTCTTCTAATGGAAAGAATTAACTGACCTTCATCATCTTCTGGTTTAACAACATATACTAATATCTTGTCGCCAGGTTTTAGGTCTCTCCAATCTAATGTCTCACTCTTTAACTCTCTTCCTGCAACAATACCTTCTGATTTGTAACCGATATCAACGATTACCATTCCTTCTCTCACATCAACTACATCTCCTTCAACAATATCACCTCTGTTAAAGGTTTTAACTTGATTATCTTTATCTGAGAGGAAACTATCAATCTGTGAATACAGATCTTTTTTATCTATTTTTTCTGTTGCTTTTTTTGCAACTTTTTTTGTATCTGCCATAGGGTTTATCCTTTGGTGATGTCTTCTTGTTAGCTAGATAGACATACAACTAATATTATTTGCTAACAGTGAGGAGTATATCACAATATATATATTGAGACAATATATAATGAAAATATTTTAAGACCCACCAACAGAGAGGATTTTGATAAAACCATCTAAACCATTATCTATATGCACCCTAGGAATCATAAACTTGCTAGAAGTAGAAATATCAATACTTCTTCCACAAGAGAAACCTGCTACATACCCACCACCCTGAACAATTGGAAATGCCCTATCATCTGCAACACACCCTGGATATGCAATACCTGTAACACTCTTTCCTGTAATTGATTCTAAAACACTTTTACTCCCAACAATCTCTGCACTAAGCTCTTCTGTAGATACTTTTGTTAAATCTGGATGTGTTTTTGAATGTGATTCTATACCCATACCGTTATTCGCCATCTCTTTTAGTTGTTGATGGGCAATGTAAGACCTATTTGATATGACAAAAAATACTCCTGTTTGACCGTATTTCTTAAGAATGGGATATGCCTGTGTATAGTGGGATTTTAATCCATCATCAAATGTTATCATAACTGTTTTCTGTTCTGGATTTTTACCAGACGAAAGTATGGTATTAAACTCCGGTATATTTACCGTCTTGTAGTTTTTCTTTGTCAGATATGCAACCTGTTTTTCAAATTCTAATGGACTCACATACAACCCTGCTACAAACTTATTCGTACTACTAGTCGTATCAATATGGTGATACATCAATATTGGTAATCGTATCCTACCACGAACAAAGGCTGACCTTGGATAATCATATGCTTCATCAAAATTACTATCTAACACTTCAGGAACAAGAGTCTTTTCTTCAATATATGGTGATACAGTAAGAATGTTTTGATCTTTTACTTTAATACTTTTTAGCAAAAACTTAGGATTCTCTGGATTATAATCTAATACTGATAGTATACCTTTTATCCCTAAAACATCATTATCCTCACCTGCATTCTGCTTCTCTGTATACTCCTTAATATATGTCAGCTGTTTCCCCAACTCTGCTATATCAGCAATATCAATATTTTGATCTGAAAGATTTTTAATTAAATATTCCGTAGAGTTAATTAGTTCTTCCAACAATACTAAATCCACATCAGAGTAAACTTGAGATTCAATACTACTGTTATCATCATTCTGAATACTTACATCTGTCTTCTTCACCACCTCTGTATCATTCTCACTCAACAGATTAGAAACTTTCTCCAAAACATCCTCTCCTTTACTATCAGTTAAAAAACTATTGATGCCAATATAGCTGTTTAGAGCATCAATTCGTTGTAGATTATTAGATGGTTGTATATCTTTCTGCCTTAGCAAATCTATACACTCCTCATACTTATCCTCAACTAACAAAGATTTACATTCATTTACAGTATCTCGAATCTCCTTTAATTTCCTGTTATTTAATTCCTCTAGCAACTCTTTCTGTAAATTATTCTCTATCACATTTAACTTAAACCTCTGCATTACACCTTTGTAGTAAAGAGAAACTATTTGATTTGTTAAAAGAATTGGTGTTTTACTAGTAGATAGTTTTGATATTGCATTCTTAAATGTATCCTCTTCACTTCCATCTTCTACAACAGTTTGTCCATATCTAAGAAGTTGTACCCTATTCTTCTGAGATATATTAAACTTGTTGCTCTCTACTACCTCCGTATAGTTACTTGGAAATATCTCTAATTCTATTGCTACATCACTTTTATCTACCTTCTCCCCTATCTGTTTGGGGATGTAATTTGAATATTCTAACTTAGGTCTGTTACTGCCATATTGTAATGGATTCATATTAGGTATATGGCTTCTAAAAACAAAGAAAGAGACTATTAGGAGTAAAACAACTATGGGTAAAATGACTATCCCCTTTATATTCAACTTTCTACTACCTACATCTTCCTTTTGCATATGATAATTGTATTACGAATTTAGAGAAAAAAGAAGATGCAAGACCTAGGTCCTACCCTACAGATAGATATTGTAGATTTAAGCTTGACTAATCTATCTTTTTCGCTACAATATAATATATCATGAGAATAAATTAAAACTGTCCTGTAAATGTTCAAAAAAATAGCTCTTACAATACTCATTACTGTCTTAATTACACTGTTCTCCCCTATTCTTAACTCTAAGATAAATTTCAATACACTTGCATATAATAGTATGGACATATAACTATGATTAAAAAAACTGCTAAAAACTCACATATAAAGAAAATTCTCTTTATCCTAACTACCCTTTTATTAGTTATTGGTTTTACAGCCTTTTTGGTTAAGGACAAAGGTTTTAAGACTCTCGCCTACTCTTCTGATCTATTTGTTACAAGATGGCAAACTAATGTTCCTGGAGCAACTGACCCAACTAAAGTCACTTTAAGATTTTTGAAAGTAGCTACAGATACCTATGAAGTCTCTTGGAATTGTGACGACAATTACGAACTGTTTTACACTAGCTTAGCTACACATAATTATCCAACAGCAGGTACATATGATGTTTGTGTTAGATCTACTAGACCACTTCGTTTTTATGCTCCTGATTTAGCTGATGATGAAAAAGCTAAACTCCTAGAGATTAAACAATGGGGTACTATCCCATGGTCAAGTTTTATGTCTGCTTTTAGGGACATGAAAAACATGCAACTAACTGCTACTGATACTCCTGATTTATCAAATGTTACAGATATGTCCTATGCTTTTAATGGTGCTGCTGCTTTTACTGGTCATAGTTCAATGAATAACTGGAACACTAGCAATATTAAGAATATGGCATACATGTTTTATGGAGCTACTTCATTTAATCAATATATTGGTGACTGGAATACAGGAAATGTCACCAGCATGCTATACATGTTTAATGCGGCTACTAATTTCAATAATGGTGAAGCACCTGGTGCAAGTAATAACACCATGAACTGGAATACTCAAAATGTTCAAAATGTGGCATATATGTTTTATGGTGCTAAAGCATTTAACCAAAAAATTGGTTCTTGGGATACTAACAATGTTAGCAGTATGATTGGTATGTTCTTTAATGCCAGCACATTTAATCAATATATTGGAAATTGGCAAACTGGGAAAGTTACCAGTATGACATACATGTTTAGTGGAGCTGTTGCATTTAATAATGGCGACGCTCCGGGTGCCAGCAGTAAGCCCTTAAATTGGGACACCTCCAAAGTTACTTTTATGAACAATTAGTAGTGCCACCTCATTCAATCAATATATTGGCAATTGGAATACAGGGAATGTTACAAGTATGACATTGATGTTTTACAATGCTAAAACATTTAATCAAGATATTGGCTCTTGGGACACTAGTAAGGTTAAGAATATGTCCAATGTATTTTATAATGCTACAGCATTTAATCAGTATATTGGTAATTGGCAAACTGGTGAAGTTACTAATATGGCAAGTATGTTTAATGGTGCAACCAATTTTAACAATGGTGATGTGCCAGGCGGAAGTAGCAAACCTCTAAACTGGAATACAGTCAATGTCACTGATATGTCATTTATGTTTGTAGCAAAGAACTTTAATCAGCCAATTGGTCATTGGAATACAAAAAATGTAAATAATATGGCACATATGTTTAGAGGTGCTAGTCAATTCAATCAATATATTGGCAATTGGAATACAGGGAATGTTAACAATATGGAAAAAATGTTTGAATCTGCCCCAGCCTTTAATAATGGTGCTCAGCCTGGTGACAGTAGTAAGCTTCTAAATTGGAACACTGCAAAAGTTACTAATATGTCATCTATGTTCAATGGCGCGACTACCTTTAATCAAAATATTAGCAATTTTAATATTCCTATCCTCACTCAAGCAACTAATATGCTAAACAATTCTGGGATGAACACAGCCAATTATGATGCTCTGTTAAACGGTTGGAGCCAACAAACCGTTAAACCAAATGTGGCTTTGGGTGCTGGAGGTGTCTACTACTGTACTGCTAAACCAGCTAGAGATATTTTAACAGGTGCTCCCAATAACTGGACTATTACAGATGCTGGCTCAAACTGCCCACCACAAAACTTAAGTCTATCTAATACAGAGGTTAATGAAAATTCAACAGAGGTAGGAACTATTACAGCAACCGATGACAATCTCCCCATTATCTACACCCTTGTAGTTGGACAAGGAGATGAAGATAATTCAAAATTTGCACTTAATACTACTACTGGATATCTAACTTTTCTAAATGCACCTGACTTTGAAAATCCTACAGACCTAGGTGACACACCTAATAACAACACCTACTCTATTAGAGTAAGAGCTACTGATAACACTGCACAATACTCTGAAACTATCTTCATCATCACAGTCAAAGACATTGATGATGTGCCACCCATCATTACCATTACTGCACCAACTAAGATGGCAAAAGGACCTATCACCGACACCACATTTACTGTAAGTGATCGTTTCTCAATCGCTTCTGTAGAAGTAGATACATCAAGTGTTGCTTCTGCTGACAGTATTGTGTGTACACCTCCTTTCCCATATGTAAATCCCGCACCTAGTCCAGAGAATCATATAACATTAGACTGCACCATTAGAATTCTAAGCTCTGGTAAACTAGTACTGAAAGCTACCGATAACAATGGTAACAGCACTACAGCTACAGAAGAAGGATATGTCATTGACACACTAGGTCCTACATTTAGTGTAGCTAATGTTGATACAACAATAAATGGTTTACATAACCCAGTTGTCTCATTTGAAGCTCATGACCCAGTAGGTGTACAGAAATATGAAATCATCTTTATCCAAGACAACAACGGTCCTGGTATTTCTCCTAATCAAACCATAGAAACAGTCCAATACACTGGGGGTGTACAACAATTAACAATTAGCCTAGATCCTCATGAGGCTTCTCATGTAGTTGAAATAAAGGCATACGACAACACTGGTAATACAACATCAAGAAGAATTACATTTCCACCTGTGGTAACAATCAATGCACCAACCATAATTAGCAATCAACCAATTGACGATACCACAGTAACAATTACTTCACCTGTTAATGGCAATCTAATTGACCATATTGTAATCTCTGGTTCTGCTTCTGCTGGGGTAACACTAGGTACATGTACAGATAAAAATAACAATACAACTGCACCATACAACACCACTGTAACCTGTGAGATACATGGCATCCAAGCAACAGGTATGGTCGCCATTCAGGCTCAAGATATAACAAGTGGAGCTATTGGTAGTAACCTACAGAAATACTTCTACGACACCTCTGCTCCAAATATCATTATCACTGCACCTACCAAAATTAAAAATGACAATATTACAGATGTCACAATTGCGGTTACTGATGATATAGATCTCTTTTCTAATAGTGTAACAATAGACACATCTACAACAGCTGGATACAACAATCTAGTATGCAATACTGATGAAAATGACAAGTCAATAGTGAACTGTACCTTAACAATCACAAGCTCAGGTAATTTAGTCATTAAAGCTACAGACAAAGCTGGTAACTTTTCTACAGCTATAGAAAGTAATTTCATCATTGATAGAACAGCACCAGTAGTAACAATAGATACTCCTGTAGCGGTCAATTACAACAATCAAGTCAACTACACCCTATCAGGAACATGTACAGCTGGTGATAATGACTTGATTGTTACCATAGGTATACAACCATATGTTGCAATATGTGGTGTAGATGAAACATGGAGTTTACTCGTAGATCTCTCCTCATATACTGATGGAGAGATTGTAGTATCTGTAAAACAAACAGATACCGTAGGAAACCAAACAACTGAAGGGGCAACATTACAAAAAGATACTATTCCTCTTGTAGTTATCATTAACCAAACAGCAATACAGCATGACCCTACTAATACCCAACCTATTAGGTTTACTATAATCTTCTCTGAATCAATAAAGGAAGATACATTTACAAAGGAGGATATCAATGTAACTGGAAGTACTACTTACCAGAAAGGTAATATTACAAAGATAAGTGATATTGAGTATGAGTTTGAAATCACAAATCTAACAGATGGTGATACTGTAACCGTTGATATACCTGCAGGTGTATGTACAGATCTGGCTGGTAATAATAATCTCGTATCAACTTCTATAGACAACTCAGTTACATATGATGTCACCTCTCCAACAGTTACAGTAAACCAAGCTATTGATCAAGCAGACCCTACTAATATTAACTCTGCTAAATACACAATCATATTCTCAGAACCAATTAAGGAAGATACATTTACAAAAGATGATTTAGTAATATCTGGAAGTAATACTGCTACAGTATCACAATTATCAAAAGTAAATGACACAACATATACCGCAACTGTAGTTAATATGGTATCAGGAGAAACAATATCACTCACCCTACCAGCTGACAAAGTTCAAGACCTTGCTGGAAACAAAAATAGTATATCAACCAGTAATGATAACTCTGTAACATATGACAATACTGCACCTACTGTAACTATCAATCAATCTTCAACTCAAGCAGACCCAACAAATATTAACTCTGTTAAATACACAGTTATCTTCTCAGAACCAATCAAAGAAGATTCATTTACTAATGAAGATATATTAA
>Ga0208694_1003071_pt1 | contig 16540 bp, 14 predicted proteins | sample AD_UKC078_MetaG_FD_184442 | JGI IMG/M metagenome (GOLD analysis project Ga0208694, IMG submission 184442) | Active sludge microbial communities of municipal wastewater-treating anaerobic digesters from USA - AD_UKC078_MetaG (SPAdes) (version 2) | ecosystem: Engineered > Bioreactor > Anaerobic >...
CATGCATTGGACAGATCTTTTTAAGTGCTTGTCTAATCATCTAATTTAATTATATACATGCATTGGACAGATCTTTTTTTGTGCTTGTCTAATCATCTAATTTAATTATATACATGCATTAGACAGGTCTTTTTAAGTGCTTGTCTAATCATCTAATTTAATTATATACATGCATTGGCAGGTCTTTTTTTTGTATTAGGACAGTGCTTTTTTTGAAAATTTGCTTTGCTCTGGGGAGGGAAATTACTCTGGGGAGAGAAATTACTCTGGGGAGGGAATTTTCTCTGGGGAGGGAAATTGCTCTGGGGAGGCAAATTTTCTCTGGGGAGGGAAATTGCTCTGGGGAGGCAAATTTGCTCTGGGGAGGCAAATGTTGCTCTGGGGCGAATCTGCTCTGGGGAGGGAATTTTCTCTGGGGAGGGAAAATTGCTTTGGGGAGGGAAATTTGCTCTGGGGAGGCAATGTTGCTCTGGGGAGGGAAAGTTGCTCTGGAGAGGGAAATTTGCTCTGGGGAGGGAAATTTGCTCTGGGGAGGAAAATTTGCTTTGGGGAGGGAATGTTACTCTGGGGAAACAAATTTTCTCTGAGTTGCTCTGGGGAGGAAAAGTTGCTCTGGGAGGGAAATTTGCTCTGGGGCGAATCTGCTCTGGGGAGGGAAATTTGCTTTGAAAAAAAATATTGCTCCAGATGTTGGTTCTGGAGCAATATTTTATAATTTTGTATATGTTGTGTTTTTCATTTAGATGGTGTTTTTTTTTATTGTGTTAATCTTTTAAAAACATAGAGTGGTAGTTGTGGCATTCTTGGCAGTTTGTGCCTTTTTCTTCTTTGTTTTCATGGCATTTATTGCAATATTCTATGTTTAATGGAGTTTGTGTTGCTCGTTTTGTATTTGTTCGAAGATTGCCATGGCAATCTTCGCAAGAAATATATAGGTGTTGTTGTGCTTGTGAACTATGAGAAAAGTTGTCATATTTTCGTTGTATAGTTTGGTTTTGTGGAGACCATGTATTTCGTACAATGTCGTAATGACAATATACGCATAATGTAAGTTCTTTGTAGTTTTCACCGTAATTGTAATGTCCTAGGTGGCATTTTCTACATGTGTCTTCTTTTGGAAGTGTTTTGAAGTTTTCATTGTCTAGGATGTGGCATGCTTGGCAACTTTTTTGATAAAAAAGGACTCGGTAGGCTCGTTCTTCCATGTTTGTTAAATGGTGTATATGGTTAAAAGAAAGAGCGTCTCTTGTAGTTTGTTCTGTTTGTACTTGGATTTCTTTTCCTTGTGTGTGGCATTTTGTACAAACAAGTTCTATATCGAGTTTTTGAGCTGTGTCTTTTCGAATGCCTTGGTCATGACAAAATAGGCAATCTTCATATTCTTCTGTTCGTTCTAGATGTCGTTGATGAATAAATCGTAGTTCTCCATCGATTGGGTTTGAAATGGGGTCTGAACCTTTCCAAGTGATTTTTTTGATTTGTGGTTCAGAAAAGGGGGTGCGTATTAATGTTTGTAAAGGTGAATCGTGTTGGGGATCGTCTTCATGGCATTTGTGGCATAAGTCCCAATTTCCATGGTCTTTTACTGTATAGTCTGCATGACATTCTAAGCATGTTTCATGTTTGACGACAGGCAGGAGTTTTTCGTTTTTATCACCTAGTTCTTGGTGACAACGCTGGCATGTTAAGTCATATTCTAATCGAAAATGAAGTTCATGGTTAAAGTTTTGTAAAATGAATGGTTTTGTATGAACTGCATGTGTTTCTTGTACAGGAGGTACATTTTTATGAAATAAGGCATTTTCATGGCAAGAAATACACCATTCATTATTTTTCATATATTTTGTAGATGTAATTCCTTCTGGATCTATGTGATGGTCTGTATGACATAATGTGCAAGAGATTGCAGTTAAAGGAAGTGGATGGCTTTTGATGTCATATGTTTCTTCGTAATGACATATACCGCATTTTTCTGAAGCAATGCCTTCAAAAGGTGTGTGACATTCTATGCAGGAGATGCCTTCATGTATATTATATAAAGGATTTGGTCGCCAAATATATTCACCTGCAAAGTAAAAAGCTAAACTAGGAAATACAATTCCTATGATAAAAAAAATACTTAGAAAAGGCAAATATTGTTTATATGATTGCCTTATTGTTTTGTCTTTTGCATATTGTTGTATTGTAGAAATAGGTTGAAAATTTTCTGATTTGATTTCTGTAAAAAGAATCGCATGATGAGGACATTCATTTTGGCAATATGCTATGCCAGTTTGTAAGCACTTTTCACATTGAAATTGATTTCCAAATTTTTTACATATTGTTAAGCAACGACCGCATTTTGTACATTTATTTATGTCAATTGCGATTGTTTTGTGTATTTCTTGTTCCATAGACAATGCCATTTTTTATAAATTGAATGATCTTTGTAAAGCGTTATAAATCTATCTTATAATTTTTTTTTTATTGTTAAGCAATGACCGCATTTTGTACATTTATTTATGTCAATTGCGATTGTTTTGTGTATTTCTTGTTCCATAGACAATGCTATTTTTTATAAATTGAATGATCTTTGTAAAGCTTTATAAATCTATCTTATAATTTCTTTTTTTAGAGTCAAGATTTATTTTTAGCTAGCTTTTCAGGTTTGTTTTTTGATATAATATCATAAAATTTTAAAATTTTTATAAAAAAACAGTAAAGTTTTTTATTTTCGTGAATATTGAGTTTGTTTTCAAGATATTGTTGAAAACAAATTCAATATTTCGCGTTGATGGATAACATTTTTATTGTTTTTCATAAAAATTAAAAATGTAGCATTGACGGAATGCATGTACAATAACTATTAGTTGTTATATCAAAATAATATACGATGATAAGCAAAATTTGATAGGGAGACTTCCCCGATTTGTTCATGGAAGTCATCAGTTTGTTGATAATAGATCGTATTTTGCAGAAAGGAGAAAGCAAGGAGTATGTTTTTTGTATTTCTTGCTGAGTAATGATTATGGAAAGTAAGATTAAGGCAAATTTAGAACGTCGAATTCAAAAATTAGAACGTCCTGTTTATGTCGTGCTTCCAGAGTGTCATTCTGCGAATGTACAAGAAGCATTTCGTATTTTGTTGAAGTATCCAATGATTCGACCTGTAGCATTGAGTCATGCAATGTTGCAGAGCAAATTATTAGATCCGTTGATTGATTGTTGTTTGGAAGACTATTGGACGCTTACAAAAACATTTTATGGTAAGCAGTGTAAAAAAGGTCGTATGACACAAGAAGAAGTTGATCAATTTGACTTAGATGCTGCTCGAAAGGAATTGTACGAGCCTTTGAATTTAGCATTGATGATGACTCGCTATGGTTATACAGATGCTGAAGTAGGAGGCGTAGAGGTCACAACTGCAGATCATACAAGAAAAACTTTGTATATGATTGATAAAAGACAAGATCAAAAAAATATAGTTTGCTGTGCTACTGTAGAATTTTGTGAGCCACATATTATCAACGACACAGAAACTAATTCTATATTTGAACAAAAATTTATGACAGTTGTAGATCCAGCTTTAGGTAAAGCTGCTATGGAATATAGCTTTTTAACTGCCCCAACGATTTTAAAATCGTTATGGGATAGCAATAGCATCACGCAAGAAGTGTATGATGCAGAAATAGCTAAAATTGAAAAAGAGAAAAAAGCATATATTCTACTAAAAGTAGAACAAGCTTTAACAGGATTGCAACGTCATAAAATGTTGACAAATGAACCTGCTATCGGTGCATTTGTCAATCATTCTACAGCTGGATCTGATAAAATGAGCATATATGCTCGTTTTTTAAGAGAAGAGGTCATCCCAGCCATTATAGCAAAATTAGAAGAGGTTCGAGATCAAGATGAGTATTTAAAAGATGCTCAGTTTATTAGCCAAGAATGTCAAGTAGAAGCAGCAAGTGATATTCGAATTGCCCGTAAAAAGGCAAAGGATGTTCCTTATGCTGGATATGCTAATGTTCATGTATGCAGTGCAGTTGATGCTGCAAACCAACATTTTAAAACTTTTATGTGTTTTATGGATACTGTGTCCATGATTTCTTGGGCAGGATTTCGAAAACCAGTGTACGACCTTTCTAGAAGTGCATCTGTAGATGATATTGTCTTAAGTTCTTTAATTGCTGTAGTGCAATCGAGTGATTGTTCTGATCATCCAGATAGAGAAGTTTGGTATAATAAGACCTTAGAGGTTTTTAATCAATTTCATCCAGAAAAAGTATAATAGATACGTTTTCTAAAAAAGGAGCTTTTCGCTCCTTTTTTTTATATGTAGATAAAAAATTATGTATCATAATGAGAACAAGCCACAGTAGCAACGAAGACTCGGAGAATGCCTGCTTGTTTTAAAACTTTGGTGCATTCTTGTACTGTTGAACCTGTTGTAAAGACATCATCCACTAGAAGCACTGTTTTATTTTGCCAGTTTTGTGCGAGATCTGGAGAGACAGTAAATACTCCTAGGATATTTTTTTTTCGTTCTTGAGCACTTAAGGTAGATTGTTGTTTTTTTCGTTTTGTTTGTCGAAGTAAATTAGGGATGAAAGGAATATTCCATTCTTTAGCAACCATTTTAGCTAGTAGATAGGAGTGATTGTATCCTCGTTGAATTTCATCGAAAAAATACATAGGTACAGGAATCACTACGTCAAAAGGCTTTGCAAAAGGATATTTTTTTAAATGTCGGATAAGAATTTTCCCTAAAACATAGTGAAGATGGTATTGTTTTTTAAATTTTAAGTCTAAAATAAGTTTTCGAAGATTTTTTTCATATAGACCACTAGAACGGACGCTAGAAAAAGAAAAATGCCAGTTTTTACATCTAGGACATCGTTTTAAGGAAGGAATGCCTTTTCCAAGGGATTTTCCACAATGTTGACAAATTTCATATCTTGTTAATGGTAAGTTGTGTAAACAAGAATAACATAAAAATTGATGGCTTGTATTTCCTATGAATTTTTTGCAAATATAGCAATGTCTTGGATAGATAATGTCTAAGACAATATCTATGAGTGGAAGGAAATGTTTTTTTATGTTCATTTTTATGTTCCCTTGAATACAAAGAAATATGCAAAATATAATGGATATATATTGATTTATTATGCAAATATAATGGATATATATTGATTTATTATGCAAATATAATGGATAATATTGATTTATTATGCAAATAGGGCTTGTATTTTTTCTGGTGTGATAGGAGTTTGCACAATTCCTTTTTCTGTGACAATGCCAGTAATGTATTGATGCGGTGTTACGTCAAAGGCTGGAGAGTACGCATTTGTTTTCAAAGGTGCGATTTGTATCCCATATGGTTTTGTGATTTCATCAGAATGGCGTTCTTCGATTTCAATAGATTGTCCATTAGGAATAGTTATGTCAAATGTTGATAAGGGAGCTACAATGTAAAACGGAATATGATGTACCCAAGCTGAAATCGCTATACCATATGTTCCAATTTTGTTGGCTGTGTCACCGTTGGTAGCGATTCTATCAGCACCTACGAAAATAGCATCAATTTTGCCTTGTTGCATGAGGAATGCTGCTGTGTTGTCGCATATAAGAGTGTATGGAATTTTCATTTGTTGCAATTCCCAAGATGTGAGTCGTGCACCTTGCCATAAAGGGCGTGTTTCATTTGCATATACATGAATGTCTTTGTTTTGTGCTTTTGCAGTAAAAAAAGTAGCTAAGGCTGTTCCAAAGCCTGAAGTAGCAAGTCCACCAGCATTACAATGAGTCATTAAGTTTGCTTTATTAGGAATGAGGCTAGCACCGTATTCACCAAGTTTTTTGCAAACTTCTATGTCTTCTTGGTGGATTTTGCAAGCTTCTTGAAATAATATTTGTTTGATTGTTTCTATTGTTTCTTGTTCATGTTCTTTGGCAGTTCGTTTCATTCTGTCCAATGCCCAAAATAAGTTGACGGCTGTGGGACGAGAACTTGCTAAGTAGTCTGTTACTTTTTCAATGTTTTTTTGTAGATTTTCTGTTATATTTTGAATTCCAAGAATAACTCCATATGCCGCTGCAATTCCAATAGCTGGTGCACCTCGCACTTGTAAACGTTTGATAGCTTCCCAAGTTGCTTCGATGTTGTGTAAATCAATATATTTTTGTTGTTGTGGCAGGAGTGTTTGATCTAAGATGACTAAATGACCTTCTTTCCAATTCCCTTTCCAATACATGGGCTTTATTTCCATTGTTTTTTCCTAAAAAAAGTTGCATTGTGCTAGATGTTTTTAAAATAATTATATTAATTTTTTAATGTTTTATAAAATATTTTATGCAATAATTATGTTCTCTATACAGTGTTTTATTATTTTTTACGTTATTATATCATGTTTTTTTATGGAAGAAAGGAATTTTATAATGGAATCTGTGGAAAATCTTGCTGATATGCAAGGTGATTTACGAGGTATTTTTTTTGATATTGATGATACATTTACTTTGCATGGTAAGATTTATGCTTGTGCATTTGAAAGTATTTGGACTGCATATAAGCAAGGTTTACGTGTTATTCCTATCACAGGGCGACCTGCTGGGTGGGCAGATCATATGGCTCGGATGTGGCCTATTACTTCGATTGTAGGAGAAAACGGGGCATTTTATTTTTATATGAATCAAGGAAAGATGTGTCGTAAATATATTCAATCTGAAGAAGAACGAAAACAATCATGGCTGTTGTTAGAACAGATTCGAGAACGAGTCTTACAAGAAGTACCAGGTGCAAAAGTTTCAGCAGACCAAGCATATCGTGAATCTGATTTAGCGATTGATTTTTGTGAAGATGTGCCTGCTCTGGGGAAAGAAGATGTAGATAAGATTGTTTCTATTTTTCAAGAATTTGGAGCACAAGCTAAGATTAGTTCTATTCATGTGAATGGTTGGTTTGGAGAATTTAATAAATTGTCGACTTGCTTGCAAATGGTTCATGAATTGTGGGGGGAAACAGAAGAAGAAGTGCGTAAACATTATGTGTTTTGCGGAGATTCTCCGAATGATGAACCAATGTTTTCGTTTTTTGATTATTCCGTAGGTGTAGCAAATGTTATGAATTATGTAGATAGAATGAAGTTTTTACCTAGATATATTACGAAATCACAAGGTAGTGAGGGATTTGCAGAAATGATGTCTATATTGTTATCGAATAGGAAGGAAGAAGAAAATGTTTCTTAATAATGTCTATCTTGTTATCGAATAGGAAGGAATAGGGAAGTTTTTCTTAAAGATGTTTGTCTATTGACCGAATTAATGAATAAGAAATTTTACTTAAAGATGTTTGTCTATTGATCTAATAGAAAGGAATAGGAAAGTAGTTTCCCCACAAATATTTGTGGGGAAACAGGAAATTATTGTACATCTTTTACTGCAAAGTCTTTTAAAGCTTCCATTGCACGTTGTACATTTACAACACGTAAGTAGCAATATGCGTTTGGACCTGTTGCACTACCATAAGCATATTCTAAGTTTATTTTTTCTTCTAAAAGTTTTGTGGCGATTTTGTTCAATGCACCTGGTGAATTGGAAAGAGGAAGTCGAATCATATCTGTATCAATGACTAAAACTCCCACTTCGCCTAAACGATGCATAGCCTCAATAGGTTTATCTACAACGAGTCTGATAACGGCATGATCAATGGAGTCCATCACAGAAACTGCTTCGATATTGATATTTTGGCTGAGTAAGTCTTGTGTTAAGCGACAAAGTGCACCAGGTTGATTTTCTAAGAAAATAGCAAGTTGTTTAACTATCTTCATGGTATGCCTTTCTATTATTTGGCGTAAATTTTTTAAAATTCTTCAAGAAAAATAGATTATATTTTTCCACGAAAATTTCAATGTGTCTACTAAATTTTTATGCAAGATTGGATTGTATTAAAAATAGATTATATTTTTCCACGAAAATTTTAATGTGTCTACTAAATTTTTATGCAAGATTGGATTGTATTAAATTTTGTAAGTCTTTTACTATAGTCTTTGTTTCTTGTAGCTGTTTAAATGCATCGCTTTGTTTTGATTGTAATTCTTGGAGGTGTGTATGGGCAGCTACTTGTTTTGTTTTAACGTCTTCTAATGTTTTATGTGCATGAGTTTGATTTGTTTTGATAGCATCAAATTGTTGAAAAACTTCCGCTTGTTTGGCTTGCATTTGATTTAATGTTTTATGTGCTTCACTTTGTTGTTGCTTCATAGCGTCAATTTGTTGTCGTTCCTTTTCTTGAGTATTGAAAATAGAAGCAAGTTGATCGTGTGCGTTATTACCTTGATTTTTCATGGCTTCGAGTTGTTGGTGTGCCTTTTCTTGTTGTTGTCGAATATTTTCAATAGTTTGAACAAGTGTTTTGTGTTCGACCTTCATCTCGGCTAGTTCTTTATGTGCTACAGCTTGTTGTTCTTTCATGTCTGCCAATATTTTTCCATTGTTCTCTTGGGTTTTGTGAATAGCTTCCATTTTAGATGGAATGGGTTCTTGTCCTTGTTTTACAATTTCAAGTTGTTTAAATGCATTTTCTTGTTTTTGTTGGATAGCTTCTACTTTTTGGTGTGCTGTTTCTTGGCGTTTGAGAACATCAGATAAGATTTCATGTGCTTTTGCTTGTTTTTCTTGGCATTCTTGCAATTGTTTATGTGCTTCTTCTTGTTTTTCTTGCATAGTTTTTAATGCATCTTGGAGAGGATTTATAGTTTTTAATAAAGCGTCTCTTAGAGCATCAAATTGTCCTTGTAATTGTTGATTTTCGCTATCATTATCTTTTGATTGTGCCATTAATTTTTTAATGGACTTTTTTACACCTCTGATAGAACAGAGGGAGAAAAATGCAAATACTGCAGCAACTAATGCTGTAAGAAAAATTTCAGTACCTGGAATGGGAATTACGGGCATTTTTTTTCCTTTCTGATTATTCATAGAAGAATGGTATATCTATGTTTCATATAACTTATACGTATTTTGACTTTTTTTTAAAATCTTTTTATTCTATATTATCATAAAATCTTATAAAAATAAATGAAAGTTTTTTTATTTCAAAAAAAAAATAAAAAAAAATGTATTGACAAATTAATTTTTTATGATATAATGCATTTCAGTTAATTTAAGGGCGATTAGCTCAGTTGGTTTAGAGCGCTTGCCTTACAAGCAAGATGTCGGCGGTTCGAGTCCGTCATCGCCCACCAAAAAAAAATATGGAGTCGTAGCTCAATTGGTTAGAGTACTGGACTGTCGATCCAGTGGTTGCGGGTTCGAGTCCCGTCGGCTTCGCCATATTTTTTTTTATTTTTTATATGGAATGTAACGCAATTGATAAAGTGGAGTCGTAGCTCAATTGGTTAGAGTACTGGACTGTCGATCCAGTGGTTGCGGGTTCGAGTCCCGTCGGCTTCGCCAAAGCATTGCTAAAAATAACATTGTTTGAAAAAGCATTGTTATTTTTAGCAATGCTTTTTTTATTCCTATTATGTTTTTCTTTTTGTTTTGTTATGATATTGTTTTTTTTTTGATTTATAGTACAATAAACATAGAAGAAAAAATGAATATAAGGTAAAAAATCTTCCATAAAAATAGAATAAAATGTATTTTCTAAGAGAGGAAATCGGAAGATGTTGCATAAACAAGAAGCAATTATAATAAGAACAATAGATTATAGCGACAGCAGTCAAATTTTTACAATGATTACGCCAGAACGTGGTAAAATTGGAATGATTGCTAAAGGTTTGAAACGTCCTAAAAATCCATATCAAAGTGCGATGCAAACATTGAATTATATTAATGTTGTGTATTATCAAAAAAATGAGAATAAGTTAAGTATTTTTAAAGAATGTTCGATTTGCAATCCATTTTTAGGGATACGAAAAAATTTAGAAAGTATTTACGCAGCATTATATTGTACAGAATTGATTCGAGAGGTAAGCCAAGAAGAACAAACTGAAGAAAAAACGTTTAAATTGTTGAGATACTCTTTATTTAAATTGGCAGAACAAGTCTCGCCACGTAATATCACGCTGTATTTTACTTGGTATTTATTGAATATTGAAGGAGTTCTTCCACCTTTGTATTGTTGTGCAAAATGTAAACAATCTATTGATCTGACGGGCATGTATGTATTTTATTCGAATCGCAGTGCACTTTTTTGTAGCCGTTGTAATCCTATTTCGTTAGATGCACAAATAAAGATACATGGTTCTGCACTTGTGAAATTATATCAAATGTTGCAAGAAACACCTCAATATAACTTAAGTACTATTCAATATACGACGCAAGAATATCAAGAGTTGATTGCACTGTTTACTATCTATATTCAAAAAGAATTAGAAAAAAGAACAAACCTCTTTCGTTACTTACAGAAACTTACATATTAAAAAGAGGTAGCCTATGCAAAAAAATCTCATTATAAAAGATGGATATCTTGTCGTTACAGAGCAAACAGATACTCCCATTCGAGTGTATCTAGCACCTGATGAAGAAGAGAAAAATTATATTATCAGCAATTATAATATTGATAGCCATACATTACAATGTGCTTTGGATCCAGATGAAGTTTCTCACATTGAATTTGATGAAGGAAATATTTATCTTATTTGGAAATGTCCTCAAAATTGTTTTAGTTTAGAAGAGCATTATTTTAATGTTTCCTCTGTTGGAATTTTTCTTTTCCCAGATAAGTTGATTTTGATTCTTTCTGAAAATATTCCTCTTTTTAATCGTAATCATTATTTTAAGTCTAGTTCTCTTATAGATGTGATGCTTACGTTTTTATATCATACTATTCGACATTATCTAGATCATTTAAAAGCAATTAAGTTGATGTCAAGAGAAATTCAAGCAAAAGTAAATACTTCGATGGCAAATGAACATTTGATCCAAATGTTTAATTTAGTAGAGAGTCTTGTATATTATTTGAATGCAATTAGTTCAAATAATATGACGCTTCAAAAATTGCGAATTCATTTTGAAAAAATAAATTGTCCTGAAGAAAGAATTGAGTTTTTAGATGATATTATGATTGAAAATAAGCAATGTTATAAACAAGCTGAAATTTATTCGCAAGTTATGGGTGGCTTGATGGATTCACGGGCAAGTATTGTGAATAATAATATGAATGTTTTGATGAAAAAGTTGACAATCATTAATATTATTTTTCTTCCTTTGAATTTGATTGCTGGTATTGGCGGAATGTCAGAATATAGTATGATGACGCAAGGGATTGATTGGAAAATTTCCTATGCTCTTGTTTGTATTGCTATGATTATGATTGGTTGGGCAACCGCTCATTGGTTGAATTCTATAAGTTCTAGTCAAAAGAAATAAAACATGCTTTGAAAAAATATGTAAAAAAAACAGGAAGTGTAAAAACTTCCTGTTTTTTTTACATATTTTTATTTTAATGAAACACATAACAAGGAGGAAAGCCTCCATAATTTTAGAAGAGACCTCGGAAACAAATATATGAAAGAGAATAAGGTCTCATAGTTTTCTTGGTTTGCAATTATTTTTTATATATCTTCTTGGTTTACATTTTGTTTTGTATCTAGTTTTGTAACTTTAAGTCGATCAATGCGACGAGGACTTACTTCAAGAACTGTAAATTCTATGTTTTCCCAATAGAATGTTTCTGCTTTTTTAGGAATGTGACCAATAAAAGAAAAGAGAAAACCACCAATAGTTTCATATCCTTCATCAGAAGGAATTTCAACGTCTAGTATTTCATTGAGTTCATCGACATGAAAGCGAGCATCAACTTCGACAATATTTTCTTGGATAAATCGAAAAGGTGTGTAACTTTCACCATCATATTCATCTTGAATTTCGCCAACAATTTCTTCAATGATGTCTTCAATGGTAACGATTCCTGCTGTTCCACCGTATTCATCCACTACAACAGCCATGTGAATTTTTTGTTTTTGAAATTCCATGAGAAGACTTCCAATTCGTTTTGTTTCTGGTACAAAGTAGGGATGGCGAATGAGTTTCTCTAATTTTAAATCATTTCGTGTGTCTTGTTCCCAATATTGCAGTAAGTCTTTGATGTATAAGATGCCAATAATGTCGTCTTTGTTTTCTTTATAAATTGGGATTCTTGAATGCCCTTCGTTTACAATTTGTCCAATCAGTGTTTCGATGGGGGAATCAAGAGCAAGACAAAATATATCTGTTCTAGGAGTCATAACTTCTTGGACTTCGCTGTCTTTGAGTTCGATAATCGCTTCAATCATTTCTTTTTCTGTTTCTTGTAGTACTCCTTCTTTTTGTCCTTCTTGGACTACGCTAAGTATTTCTTTTTCAATTGCTTCTGCTGAAGCAACGATGGGAGCGGGTTGAAAGAATTTTTCTAAAGGGCTGATGATTCGATAAATGGGTTCTGCTAGCCAACAAAGAAGCCAATATATTATATTAGTAAAGTTCCAAATTCCTAGAAGAATGCTTTCTGGTTTGATTTTTGCTAAGACTTCTGGAATTCCTTTGCATAAAAGAATAATGATAGAAAGAGCAATGCTTGCTGCAAAGAGTAAACTTTCTTGGGTAACATGTCCGTCTTTTGCAAAAAATAGAATAAGTGTGACTATTAATAGAAAGTTGGCAAAAGTGGAAACTATCGATAATGCCAACATAATTTTTTCTCTACGTTCCCAGTATTTTGTAAATCGGTCTCTTGCTCGTTTTGTTTCTAGCATTCCTTCAAATTTTGCTGGAGAAATATAGGCTAGTGCATATTTCCCCAATGAACAGATGATGGAAAAGAATATTGATATAGTAGCGGTTATAATAAGGCTACTTCCAGACGGTTCCAAGTTATTTCTCCTAATTATTTTGTTTGTATTTGATTATGTTGTTGATTCCGTCCTTTACTTCTTCATTGACGGCTTTTTGTGTTCGTTTGTCTTCAGCATCAATTTGCATATAATAATATAAACGTGTTTGATTAGGAGAAAGATTGATAAAGCCAATTTGCACTTTTAATAATTTGAATCTGTCTCCTACTAAAGAGCTTTTTGTTTCTGGTAAGAGTTGTTTGTCAATCCACCACATATCTGCTTGTAATTTACCTTGAAATTTTCGATCCATAGATATAACAGTCCATTGAGCTTGCGTTATTTTTTTATGATCTTCTTGGATTTGAAAAATTTCTCCAATCAACCAATGTTTGAATATGAGTCGATATATGGCACTTGTATTTGTTTCTTGTATTGTGTTTTTTTTGGAAAAATAGTCGCCATCTTCTAAATTTTTTGTATTGTTTTTGTAGCCATAGTAGTAATCTTCATAGTTGCCTTGAACATCTGCAATGGCATAGGCTGAATATGGGACTTGAGTTGATTGGGGGGCACGAAAAATTGTGATGTTGCTATCTTGACTAAAAATATATGATTGAATGAATAATAAGCATAAGATTATTGTTTGCATTTTTCTTGTTTTGTTTTTTTGTTAATGTTTTGAATTTTATTTTCCCATTGAATTTTCCATTGAATTACAGAATCTTTTCTTTGATTTTCAGATTCATAGTACTGGTAATTTGTTTCTATGTTTGTAAGTTTTTTGAGTACTTCTGCGACATTACGTCGTACATAGGCTTCAGAATCATGGAGTAATTCCCACATATAGGGTACGCTGTCTAAATAATTTAGTTTGCCTAATGTTTGGCATGTTTGAACTCGAATATAAGGGGATGTATCTTGTAAATATGGATAAAGATAATTGAGTGTGTTTGGTTCTTTAATGTATTCACAAGTTTTAATGGCTTCCATTTTTACGAATTCATTTTTATCATTGAGTAAATCAAATATATATTTTTTGTAATCTATAGCGTCGTTTTGTATTTTTTGCAAAAAGATAATTTTTAGATAAGCATTTTCATTATGTATAATTTTCCCCCAATATTCTGCCAATTTTTTGGGTTCTACCATTTCTAATGCTATTTCTGGTTCTATTATATCATTTGATATTATTTTTTCAAAATAAATTAAACGATCTTGTTGAAAACTGTCTTTATCTGGAGGTGTTAAGTCTGCATCTACCTTTTCTTCCATTCTTTTGCTAATTTCGATTAAGTAAATAGGGAAAAAAGCAATAAGAATGCTACGATCGCTTAAATGGCCATGTAAGAGTTTTTGTTCCCAAAAATGTGGAGTAAGAATTTCTTGATGAGAAAATGTGTTTTTTTCAATTTTTTGGGATATTAGATATCCCATATTTTTATTTAAGCAACCTGTTAAAAATATAGTAAATAGAATGAATGTCCTAAAGAAAAAACGATTCATTTTTTTTCTCTAAAATAATGTTTCATCAATTAAATATTGTTTATTGATGAATTATTCATGCAATTGGAAGGATTTTATAGTATTTTTAATAAAGTCAGGATTTTCTTTTTCAATTTTTTCTGTAAATGAAAAAATAATACCATACGCTGTTGTGGAACTTTTGAGAACAATTAAACATAGCTTATTTCCAGATTTAGATTCATTTTTCATATCAATCATTCTACCCTCATAGTCTGATATAGTAATGTTAGATTCTTTTAGAATTTCGATTTCTGTATCAGAAAGAGCACAATGACGGAACATTTCTAGAATGATATCTAGGGAGAGGTCAGACATATTTTTTAATGGGAAGGCAATGACACTTAAACTAATGCTTTGATCTTGGTATTTTTTAGAATCACATGCAAATAATACTGTTCCACCAATATTTGTATAGTCCCAAGTCGTAGGTAAATTGATATTAAAAAGATTGCTCTTTATTAATTGTACTGATTTTGTAATATTTAAGTTATCGTAGGATTCCCATTTTTTTTGTGTAAATTGTACGGAATTTAATATTGTTTTCCCATATTTTTCAAAAACTGTTTTTGGCCCCATTAATGTAAAGATATATAAAAGATCGTCTTTTTGTCCTAAAACCCACCAAGCTTTTTTAGTTTTATTTTCTTCTTGAAATTTATTTAAAGATAGAAATATACCTTCAATTCCACCAAATTCAATTTCTTCTTCTATATCTTGGTCTGATTTAGAATCATTTCTTTTAAGTAAAAGACTGATTGTTTCCACTTCTAAGAAGTCCAAGCCACCTAAAATAGAAATATTAAGTTCTGTTCCAGCGAATTCACCTTCTGAAACAGTAGCTGAAATAGAAAGTGAGGATGTATGAATTTCCCATCCAAATGGAACAATGACTTTAATTAAGTCATTGAAAACTTCGATATTTTCTTCTGCAATCATATTTATAGGAAATGTTTTTTGAGTGCCAGTGGGAAGATGTTTGATGTGGATATTATCTGTTTTGCTTGTCCAAGGAGATTGGTATTTGCCATTTATAAATGTTCCTTTGTCTGCAGTCAGTTGAAGATCTGTTTCCAAGGCAGGAATTTTTACTTCATCTTTGAATATCTGAATGGAGTAAGATACAGATTGACCTACTTTAGGTTGTGTTGGCGTAAATTGTGCTTCTATGGTATATATTGGATCTTTAGGTTTTATTGGTTCAGGAGCAGGACGGGATGGTTCTGGAGATGGGAGAGGTGTTGTACTTTGTTCCCATTGAGGTAATTCTTGTATGAGGGGAGAAGATGATATTGTTTCTGTTGTTGCAATAAAAGTTTCAGGTTGTTGTTTTGACTCTATAATTTCCAGTTGAATGTTTTGTGTGAGTTTTTTTCCTAGATAGTGAAATGTTAAGGTATCTTCACTAGCTTGCATGGGAGCATAGTAAATGCCATTTTCTATTTTCCCATGTAAACATTGCATGTCAATTTGAATATCTGTACTGTCTATTGGTTGATTTTGTTTTTCTAATAAAGTAGTTATTTGATATTGTTTGCCTGTTTGAAGTTTTATAGCGGAAGGATTTACATTTATGTTTTGTTGTTGACAATTGGTAAATAAGAATAAGATTATCAACATTCCAAGAAAAATTTGTAATTGTTTCATGGCTTCCTCTTTTATGTTTATCATCTTGTTTAAATCGAACCAATTTAATTTAAAGAGAAGTATGTTTAGAAATATTTTATCTATTTTTCATTCTTTTTATATATAAAAATCTAACAATTAGAAAATTTTCTAATTGTTAGGCATATATATATTATTTTTTTTGCAAATAAGATAATTATTTCTTTTTGGTCGTGGTAGTTTTCTTATTTTTTTTAGCAGTTTCTTTGACTTTCGCTACAGTTGTCTCGTTGACATCAGGCTCTAGTGTTTTTTCTGCTTCTGTTTTTTCTTCTTTTTTAGTAGTTTTCTTATTTTTTTTAGCAGTTTCTTTGACTTCCGCTATAGGTTCTTCCTTGATATCAAGCAGAGGAGTTTCTTCTGTTTTTAGAGTTGCTTCTTTCTCTTTTTTAGTAGTTTTTTTTGCTTTTTTAGTAGTTTTTTTAACTTCAGCTACAGGTTCTTCTTTAACATCAGGTACAGTTTCTTTTTGTTCTTGAATGATTGCTTCTTCTTTTTTAGTAGTTTTTTTTGCTTTTTTAGTAGTTTTTTTAACTTCAGCTACAGGCTCTTCTTTA
>Ga0208694_1003072_pt1 | contig 16535 bp, 11 predicted proteins | sample AD_UKC078_MetaG_FD_184442 | JGI IMG/M metagenome (GOLD analysis project Ga0208694, IMG submission 184442) | Active sludge microbial communities of municipal wastewater-treating anaerobic digesters from USA - AD_UKC078_MetaG (SPAdes) (version 2) | ecosystem: Engineered > Bioreactor > Anaerobic >...
AGAGAAGCGCTTATTGATGAAGATCTCACTGTGAGAGTGAAGAAGGAGTGAGTGATGAAGATAGAGATTTGCCTGGAGAGTGTAGAGAGCGTCATCGCCGCCGAGCGGGGCGGAGCCGACCGCGTCGAGTTCTGCGCCGACCTCTTTGAGGGGGGCACCACCCCCTCCCTGGGAGCCTTCAAGATTGCCCGGCGTCACACCACCATCGCGATGATGGTGATGATCCGCCCGCGTGGCGGGGACTTCTGCTACTCGGACCTCGAGTTCGAGACGATGAGGGAGGATATCCGCCTCTTCAAGGAGGCGGGGGCCGACGGCGTCGTCTTCGGCATCCTCAACCCTGATGGGACGATCGACACCAAGAGAAGTAAAGAACTCATCGCGCTGGCCCGCCCGATGCAGGTGACCTTCCACCGCGCCTTCGACATGACACCGAATGCAGAGGAGGCGCTCGAGACTCTCATCGCCATGGGTGTGGACCGGGTGTTGACGAGTGGCCAAGAGGCATCCGTGATGGAGGGTCTCCCCCTGCTCAAGCGGTTGGTCACCCAGGCGCAAGGACGCATCATCGTGATGCCGGGGGCCGGCATCAGCGAGCGCAACTTTGCCTACGTGCACGAGCAGGTCGGGGCAAGCGAGTACCACGTCTTCGTCCCCGCCCCGGTGGAGTCGAAGATGCAGTATCGGCCGGGGCACATCTATATGGGCGGACTACTCAGGCAGCCGGAGTTCGATATCTTCCACACCGACGAGCAGAGAGTGAATACATTTGTTGAGATGGGGGGAACACTACAATGAAGAAGGGAAGAATATTTGTCGGGGGGTTGCACCACGAGAGTGACACCTTCAATCCGATCATTACATCACGGGAAGAGATCTGGGTGACCCGGGGCGAGGAGCTCTTCAAAACCACCGGCAGCGCGGTGAGCGGGGCCATCAACACGCTCATCGCCGCCGGCTACGAGGTCATTCCCTCCCTCATCGCCCGGGCGGTGCCCAACGGGGTGTGGGACCACGACTACTACCAACAGCTGAAGGGAGAGCTGCTCCAGACCCTCAAGGAGGCAGGCCACCTCGATGCCATCTGCCTCTCACTGCACGGGAGCATGCGGGTGGACAAGATCGGAGAGGCGGAGCAGGACTTGCTCACCGACATCCGAGCCATCCACCCCGATACCCTGATCTTCTCCTCCTTGGATATGCACGCCACCCTCACCCGGCGCTTCAAGGGCGCGGTGGATGGCTTTGTGGGCTACAAGTGCGCCCCACACACCGACACCTACGAGACGGGCATCCATAATGCCCTGATGGTGATCCGCACCCTGGAGAGCAAAAAAAAGCCGACGATGGCTGCGGTAAGAATACCGATGCTGATCGCCGGCGAACAGAGTGAAACGAGTGTGGAGCCGATGGTGAGCCTCATCAAGGAGCTGAGGAAGAGAGAGCAGCTGCCCAAGGTGCTCTCCGCCTCCTACCTCTTAGGCTTCCCGTGGGCCGATGGTACTGAGAATGCGGTGCACGCGGTGGTGGTCACCCAGGATGACCAACCTCTCGCCGACTCCCTGGCCAAGGAGTTGGCTGAGATCTTCTGGGCCCGAAGAGCTGAGTTTACCTTCTACAATGAGACACGGATGCCTGAGGATGCCTTGGAAGCGACGAAGGCGTCGCTGAGAGAGAATATCTATCCAGTGGTCATCAGCGACAGCGGGGACAACCCGACTGCCGGAGGCAGTGGGGATGTGACGAACTTCCTCCACTTAATCTTAGAGGACAAAGAGCTCTCCAAGCTTGACCCACCACTTGTCTACCAGGGCTTCTATGACCCTGAGGTGGTCAGAAAAGCCATTGAGAAGGGAGTGGGCAGCCGCTACCACACGAGCCTCGGCTCGAAGTTCGATGCCAAGAAGAGCAAGCCGGTAGAGGCAACAGTAACCGTCAAGGCGATTGAGAGAGCGTGGAAAGAAGCCAACAACGCCGACCTGGCCCTCCTCCATGTCAATGGAGTTGATGTGGTGGTGGCGAGCAAGCACGTGGGCTGCTACGACCCTGAGATGATGAGAATCCTGGGAGTAGAGCCCGAAGAACGCAAGGTCATCGTGGTGAAGCTCGGCTACCTTGAGCCGGAGATCAGAGCAATCGCCAAGCGCTCGATGATGGCGCTCACCACCGGTTCCACTGACGAGCTCTTCGAGCGCCTCCCCTACAAGAACCTGCCAAGGCCAATCTACCCGTTGGACAAGGAGTGTGAGGCGAAGCTGGAGTTGATCTAGAGCAACAGGGGCTTAAGACACCGAAGGGGAACCATTGCGGTTCCCCTTCTGATATCCCATCTGTCTCATCAAGGCGGTCAGCGCACGTCATACTCCTCCAACGCCTTGATCAACGTGGCGTTGTCCTCTTCATCCCTGACCGCCAGCCTGATACACTGCCTCGGTGCGATGCCCCGCTTCGTCGACAGGTCCTTGATGAGGATGTTGTGTTTCTCCAAGAGGTGAACAGCAAGATCGTGCGAGCTCATCCCCTCCTTGAGCTCGCACATGAGGTAATTGGCTTCTGACGGTATGACACGGAGCCAACCTACACTCTCGAGCGATTTGCTCAGATTCTTTCTTGTCTCCTTGAGGGACACCAAAGCCTGGGCATAACTGCTACGGTACTTGCCCCAGATCTGCATGAAAAACTCACCGAAGGAGTTGATGTTCCATATGGAAACCTCCTTACCTATCATGGTTAAGACGTCTGTGTTAGTGGACGCCAATACACCGAGGCGAATTCCCGGTACTCCGAAGGACTTGGAGATACTCTTGATGACCACCAGATTATCATATTGCTTCAGAATTGCCTGATCGAGCAAAGTTGCAGGCTCTCGGGTATCAGCAAAATCACTGAATGACTCATCGAGGACGAAGAGTATTTCTCGCTCCTTGCACCACGCCGCCACACGCAATACCTCTGATGTGGGAATGAAATTCCCCGACGGGTTGTCCGGGTTGATCAACAACAACATCGAAAGATGCTTGTCGCCAAAGAAAGAGATGAGATCATCAGCGGAATAGGAGAAGTCCTTGGTGTCTGGAGTGAAGATACTCAATTGCTCAGGTTTTGCTCGGTTACGGTACTCATCAAAGGAGGGGCTGACCATGCCAATGGTCCCTTGTGTGTTCTCCACGAGCGCCTTGATGAGTTCAGCTGCCCCATTGCCAACCATCACCTGTTCTCGCCTAAGCCCATAGTAATTTGCAGCCAGCAGATTGTTCACCTGTTGTCCTGATGGGTATTGGCGAAGCAATACATCGAAGCTTGCCTGCATCTCCTCGACCATCTTCGGTGACGGATAGTACGGGTTCACCAAGTAGCAGTAGTCCAGCATCCCAGGATAGCGCCAGTAACCGCCATAGCGGCTATTGAAGCGGTCAAAACGCTTGGCTCCATCCGGTTCGAAGAGGGTCTCGGCGATATCCAAATCTTGGACATCGTCGATCTCATACCACTTCTCCTTCTTCAACACCATGGCCTTAAGCCCTGGATTATCCAAGAGCGCGATAACTTTCAACACCTGCTCATAGTATTCGTTGTTGCCCAAGGCCTTGCTGTACGCCTCTAGAAACGGCACATAGTGGGATTGGGAGAAGGTTTTGCTGAACTTATAGATATTGACGGTCTTGTAATAGGTGTTGGTATGACAGAACTGGAACTGCTTCTTATCCAAGAACCTAATGATGTCCCCGTTTTCATCGATGGTCACCACCGTCCCATCCATCCAGCTCTCATACTTGGTGGCAAGGACAAGGTTGGGAGCCGTGTTATCAACCATCCGCTCGAGGATTCCATCCTCGAGTATCAAGTCCGATTCCAACAGCAGCGTATCATCCTCTAAAAGATAATCCTTGGCCAGGTAGAGCGAATAGATGTTGTTGGTCTTGTCGTAGATTGGGTTGTCCACATAGACAATGGGAGTGCGACACTGCAGGGTGTTGACGTAAGAAGTAAGCTTCTCACCTTTGTATCCCACTACAAGGACGATCTGCTTGAGACCTAATCCATCAAGCTGGCGCAACGCACGCTTGATCAACGTCTCTCCGTTGACCGCCACCATGCACTTGGTGTTGTCCTTGGTGAGTTCCTTCAGTCTTTTTCCCATTCCTGCGGCCAAGATGATAGCTTGCATCAGCTCCTCCCTTCTGTAATCGCACCCAGAGTCTGGACAAGAAAGTCAGCTACCCGCTCTCCGCTCTCCCCTCGATGTTGCCAGGCGGTATCGCGGGCACTCTTCCTGTTCTCTTGGAGTATACTACTATTGGTAGCCGAAAGGAGAATTTCTCGGATATTAGCAAAATCCTCGGTTTTCAGTTCGATTCCGATTGCCGGCAATACCCTGAACTTCCACGGTACTTCTTGGATGTCATAGGAGTCATAGGGGCGGGCATCAAACTCGCTGTTGACGTAGAGGAACGGCCGGTCGAAGAGGAAGGAGTAGTCGAAGACCACCCCGCTGAAGTCACTGATCATAATATCCGCTCGCGAGAGCGAGAGAAGGTTCTCAGGGTTATAATCCCATTCAAGCGTATCAACACCCCGGTACTTCGCCTCCAAGGTGTCCAACATATCCGTTTCTACTTGCTTCGACTGCGGGTGAGGCCTGACGATGACATGAAAGCCCGTCTCCACCAAGGCATCCAGCAAGGATGCGCCATACTTGCTCAGGATGGCGCTCGGCCCCCAGGAGGGCGCCACCAGCACGGTGAAGACAGAATCATCCTTCTGTGGCAGACCACTCACCTTCTGCTGTAGTACATCCAGATACGGGCATCCAACAACCGCCAGATCCTTCTTCTTGATGTTCCGCTGCTCTTCCAGGATTCGGATATGTGCCTTCTGGTACTCCCCCGACAACAGCACCGAATCATAGTAGTCGAGGCCGAAGAGACGGTAGCCAGTGGCATCATCGACTGCGTGGAGGACGTGGGAGTAGTGCCCCACCCCCTTCGACCGCTTCAGCTGGTAGACATCCAAGCCCGGAGTGGTCATGAGACAGACATCGGCCTCGAGGAAGTTCAGCCGAGTGAATGCCTTATTGCCCTCCCCGATAAATTCTCCAGCGATATGACTCCATTCTTGTGTAAAGAATGGGTCATCCTCACTTGAGGTGTAGAAGACAGTATCGATGCCCCGCTTCTCCAAGGCCTCCAGCACGGGCTTGAAGACGTTCCAGTAGCGCTTTCCCTCTGAGTAGATGACCAAGGGATAGCGATTCTTTGCGTGGGTGGCCTTCCCTCCGGAGAAGACGAACTTCAGCTTGATGATGGCGGCCTTGCCAAGAAAGTAGAGCGCCGTCACCAAACCGATGACGATCGAGAAGAGCATGCTTCCGGTTCCGGGGTCTATATATAACGCCAGCATATTTTTTCCTCTACACCATATTCGCTATAAACATCATCACCAGAGCTCCTCATCGACCGCGCCCCAGTTACTCTCAAGAAAAATGTCACCATGCACCGAGAAGCTATGCTCGGGATAGTATGTGAGCGCGCTCCCTGTATGGCTTCGCGGGTCCCACGGTCCTGAATATACATTCACCTTGTCTTTTTTCACTTCCTCAAAGAGGTTTTTCTGAGTAAAGGGATTGATCGGTTCCTCAATTACATCTTTGATCGCAAAGAGTGGGGCATCGGCATTGGTCATGAATGTACTGTCAGTTCTCACCGGTCCCGTTGCATTGAAATCCTTGACCAAGAAGAGTGGTACAAAACTATTATACTCACGATCATTGCTGAACGTACTCATTCCATCGGAATAGAGGGCGTTGCCATGATCAGCCACGATGATAATCCGGGTATTATCATAGACTCCTTGCTCTCTGAGGTAATCAAAATAGATACCGAGGCGTTTCAATGATGCTGCATTGCTATGGTAGTGAGACCGGTCATCGCTCTGAATACCATCGATACCATCCAACAGGGTCGATGTGTTGGTCACATTCGACCGCGGCTCGTACTCAGGAGTCTGGAGGATGGCTGGTGTGTGGGGCGTATCATTACAGATCATGATGAATGAATCACCGTCCTCCACGATCTCAGTAAGGTCACTTAAATAATGAAGCTGAGAATATTTGTCCAAAAACAGATTCACGGTGTTGGAGTTCCCTGTCTGTTGAAAGTAATTCCCCTTCTCGTAAAGCGTACGTCGCAGAATGGGAAAACTTGTCTTCAGAATCGAGAATACCGGCAATCTCTTCTGGATAATGGTACTCTCTACCGCTGGATCCCAATCGAGCACATCCTGATGTTCATTGATATAGGTAAGGGTAAACTTCTTGGAGTGATTCAACACATTGATATCAGGATACGGATTGAATGGTGTGAAATCGGCGTCCCACTTGTAGTTGCTGAAGGGAGGATCGGTTACTGCCACAGAAAACCCAGCGTCCAAAAACAGCTTGGGCATGACCAATAGCGCTTCATTGTGCTTGTCGACAAGCTGCTCATTAGCTCTCCTTTTCATCGCATCGGGGGTATATTCATACCCGCCTGCCATGGCAGGTGCCCCAAAGAGCGTGCTTTGTCCAAATGACACCGTGTTCGGATACTGAACAAATCCTTCCAGCTGCTCTTGTAGCTCGGGAATCTCTTCTAGGATGTAGGGGAAGAATGAATTCATGGCCCGATCGAGGAAGATGAACAGCACATTGGTTCCCGTCTTTGAGAGCTGGAAAACTGGGGTGATGGTGTTGCCTTCGATGACGGTAGCATCAGCTTTGGCAAGATTGCGTGTATACTCCCTGAACTCTGTATTGATCTTGACCCCCTGATACCCCCCACTGACCGCAGTCCCGAGACTCAACACAGTTAAGAAGGTGATGAGGTAGCGTGCCTTTCCTTTAACGATTACCAACAACACCAAAGCCACTATTATGAGAGCTGCAAGCAGTGGCAAGAGCGTCATGCCACGCGACGCTTCCAAGAGTGCTGGGTTATCCAGCTGCAAGAGCGTGCTTATCACCCCGTAGTCACCGGTGAACGCAAAGAGATTCACCACCGCGGTGATGGCCAAGATGGGGAAGATCAGTACAAAAAGATTCTTCACCACCCCTTTTGCTAGTACATAGATGAAGAGCGGCCACAGAATCCAGAGGCCGAAGAAGAACAACATGTTGTTCCCTATGTAGGTGAGTGGATTGGCCACTATGCCGGTGTAGGAGAATTCAATGGTGGAGGAGGAGATGAGGTTAGCCGGGATGAGCAGACCGTGGACCAGAAAGAGCAGGACAAGTGATACGAGGAGGAGCATGGTACGTGAGCGGGGATCATCAGAGAGCCGAAAGAGGATACCTTTATCTAATGCTTTGACACCTCTGATGAAGAATGGGATGAGGATCACCACAGCGCAACCTGTGATCAGTACCAGCCGTTCACCTAGGGCGATCAACGGATGGAGGAGATACACACCTACTGAGAGCCCTACTACTCCAAAGACAGACAAGCCATACAGCACCGGAAGCGGTCGCTTCAGCTTGTAGAAGATATTCTTTATCAAGGAGAAAACGTTGTTCAGCGTCCAGTAGAGGACCAGAGCCGAAGGAGAGTTGTACAGGAGCACCAAGAAGAGCCCTGCCATTCCATAGAGCTGTATCTTCTCTCGCAGTGCAAACCCTTTCAAATAGATGATGCCCGCTACGATATTGATGAGCGTCATCGCAATGGGGAGCAGGTTGAGGTGGACCCCACCGACTACCAACAACCCATCAGGTGCACCGAGGTTCGGGATGAAGGAGAATGAGGCATGCCGTAATTGTTCCATCGTGGAGAGGAAGTGATATGCCGCGATGAAGAACGGCACCTGGATGATCAAGCTGAGGGAAGAACGCAATGCATAGAGCGGATGATAGTGGTTCTGTCGATAGTAGGTGGTGAGCATCATGTACTGCTCATCACCCTTGAACGCTCTCTTGATGCGCTCTATCCCCGGTGCCAAGGCATCGCGCTGGGCTCGTTCCTTCCGCTGCAATGACTCGGATGCATGGTAGAGCGGGAGCGTGAGGATACTCACCACAAAACTCAAGCCGACGATGGCAATACCAAGATTCTCGAAGCTCTTGAAAAAGAATGAGAAGAAAAATTCTAATATCAGCTCAATTGGATAGATAATCACACGATACAATGGGTTCATCTTCTCTCTCACTCCACGTTCAGGAACATTCCAATTCTCAAAAACATCCTACTCACACACTCCCTTGCATATGCTATAGTGTGGCCAGAGTGTGAGCTTCATCACAGAGCCACGCATACTGAAGGAGATGTCTCAATGCCTCGTGAACTTGCTCAAGGAAAATCGATCTTGATTCTATCAAATGATGTTGACTATCTCTACACACTGAGGCTCGAAACAATCGAAACGTTGCTCCAAGAAGGATTTTCCGTAGCCTTATCAGCCCCATCAAATCCACGGTCAGCGTTCTTTGAAGAGCTGGGCTGCACATTTCACCCCGTTGAGTTCACCCCGCGTGGAAAGAATCCATTCGCCAATCTTAAAGTCCTGCTGAGCTACTACTCATTGGTAAAAGCGCTACAGCCCGATCTTGTGCTTACCTATACCATCAAATCAAACATATACGGGGGACTTGTCTGCCGGAAGCTTTGCGTCCCTCAGATTGCCAATATGACTGGCTTGGGAAAAGCTTTGATGGATGACAATCGCATGCAGAACGTCATCATCAAACTCCTACGCACCGCCTTCAAACGGGCAAAGACCGTCTTCTTACAGAACCAGCGAGACTATGACTACTTCATCACCAAGCACATTACCACCGCTGACCAATCAGTTTTAATTCAGGGCTCCGGGGTCAATCTCTCCCGTCATCCGCTAGAACCGTACCCCGAGGATGACGGTACAGTACGTCTCATCTACATTGCCCGCATCATCAAGGACAAGGGAATTGAAGAGATGATGGGAGCTGCAAAAAAGGTGCATGAGCAGTACCCGTTCTTCAGCTGCGATATCGTAGGAACCATCGGAGAGCCGGTATACGGGCCGTTGTTGGAGGAGTACGAACAGAGTGGCGCGGGACGGTATCTCGGCTTCCAGAAGGATATCCACGCCCTCATCACAAGAAGTCATGCAGTGGTCCTCCCCTCCTTCCATCTGGAAGGGATCGCCAATGTCCTCCTTGAAGGCGCGTCCACCGGACGGCCGGTGCTCTCGACAAACCATATCGGGTGCCGGGATACCTTCGATGATGGCGTCTCAGGGATCATGTTTGAGCCACGATCAGAGTCCGCCCTCATCGAAGCAATCGAAGCATTCATCGCGCTTCCGTATGATGGAAAAGAAGCGATGGGCTTGGAGGGAAGGAAGAAGGTGGAGCGAGAGTTCGACCGCCGCCTCATTGTCGAAGCGTACATGAATGCGGTATACGCGGCACTGGAAACATAACACGAAGCTCGGTACTCAACCCTGAATGGCAATGGGGCTTTCCTGCTTACTGCTACCAGAATCACCATGCCAAAACACAAGAGTAGTAGGGACACAAAGACAATTGGTCAAGAATTAGAAAGTCGCGATTTAATTCTTGAATAAAGAGAACGAATCAGCTTTGACTTTTTAAGTGTTGTGACTATTGCATGTCTCATTGAATATTTAAAACAGCACAGCTTATTCTTCAAGATTAGGTTTCTGAGATAGTGGAAATACTCTCGTCTTGTTTTGGGATCTTCAATACACTCCATTGCGATTGATTTAGCCAAATTGACAAATTTATCCCTCTCTTCATGCATGGAAAAACTCACCTTGGCGGTATTGTAGTGTTGGTGAATGTACGGATCTTCATTTATCTGAGCAAACTCCCATGTAACCGAGGTCAAATATGATTTGGATACTGACGTATATACCCTCATCACATATTGTGGAGGAAGAATCAGGTGAGCCCACTTCATCTCTGCAGTAAATCGTTCGAGCGACAGTCGTGGAGAATATACAGACTCTTTGGTTTTTGTTGAATTAACTGCAACATCTGTGGCTCTCAGTGTATGTGTATATTGCCAGATAACACCACTCAGTATCTCAAAGTCTCCACATATCGCCAATTCCAACCTAATCAGAGTGTGGATGACGAAACCATATGTATGGGAGAACTGACTTACCATGAATTTTTCAATTCTGTCCAGGTCTAATAGATGAATGGCATAGAGGCTTCCACTTGGGTGGACTAGCAGCTGCAGATGAGCATCTATGGCTTTCTCACCTTTGGGATATTGAGAGTCTTTTCGATATGTAAGTCTTTTCTTCCCTTTTTCGTCAACTGCACTGCCTATGAGATAGGCCAAGTGAGGATTCTGTTTGATTCGCTCTACAATAGAGTGAATCGCACTGGGAATCAAACAATCCCGTGCTCGAAGAAGAAAAGCATGCTGTGCTTTTGCGTTTCTAAAAGACTGCAATATGTTGAGGTCATGTCCAAGATTTATACTATTTCGGTAATATTTGACTCTTTCATCATGACATGCTGATACAATTTTCTGGATGTCTTCAGGAGAACAATCATCATTGACGACAATCTCGATATCATCACCTTCATACGCAATTAGCTTGGATAAACAATCGCGAAGTAACTCTGATTGATTGTAGGCGGGGATGCATATACTTAAGACAGGGGAATTCATCAGTTCATTTTCCTTCTTGCATGATAACCACGGTATCCACTTCCATTCTCATTCAACTGTAATTATGGAATTTTCGGAACATGTGTACTATGTATTTTGATTTGCACAAGGCTACGAATCCAACGAAGAGAACATACACCACACCAAAGAGGACTAGGCTGTTATCGGTATATGTTTTCAACACTCTATACCCTACAGTCTGAATCAGAACCCCTATGGCATAGATAAGAAACAACCCCAGTAAATTGGGCATTCTGAAAATATCTGTTAATCTCAGACTCACCAATCTCAAGCTATGGGCGAAATACAGGATTGCCGATAGGAGCATGCTAATGATTGTCGCAATCGCTGGTCCAATCATTCCAAACATCAAAAAGAATGGATAATTGAGAGCGACATTAATCACTATTGCAATAGTTGTATATAGTAAAATTACTCGAGTTTTTCCTAACGCTGATGGAATCATGCCAAAATATGTGAACCGAAATGCGGCAACCACTAAGTATAGCCTGAATACCACTATCCCAACGGAATCTAGATACTTGGTTGAATATAATATTGTTATAGCTTCCGAAGAAACTACAAACAACCCGACAATCAATGTCCATGTTACCGAATATCCGACCTCTATATAGTCAGACCACAACTCTTTAAATGTATCTTTGTCGCCCTTGTGCAGGTATTTGATGATATGAGGGGTAATTACTGTCGTTATTGATGCAGCAATAAATGAAAGAGGAAGCTCTTTTGCCATGTTCGAATACAGAGCAAAATCTTCTGTACTCATCATTCTTCCAATGAGAAGCTTATCAAAGTTGATGCTGATGGTCCCTAAAAAGGAGGAAAACAGCATGGGGAGAGAGAACTGAAGAATCGGCCTGAGAAGGGTTTTATCAAAATCGAATATATTAATTGACGAATATCTACTACTCAAGAATCGTGAGAATATAAAAAGTTGTACTATATCCAGAAAAATGAAAACCAGTAACAGGGCTACTAAACTCTTGATAAATAATGACACAAACAAGATGAACAGAACTTGGAACACACTCACCAGTAAGTTCCGAATAGCAATAATCTTTGTATATCCCAATGAAATATATAGCGGTTGGTAGAGCGCAATCAGGTTGGTAAGTAATGGCCGTATACAAATATAGATTATCAAAGGCATGAGTTCAGGATTAGAAAAAAACCTCGCGATTGGTTTCTTCGCCCCCATCATCAATACTGCTCCAACAATACCAGTCACTATCGTCAAAAAGAAAATGGCATTAATTGCCTTTTCCTTATCAGCCTGATTATCTGTCTTGTTGAAGAAATAATTAATTGTTGAATCCAATCCTAATGATAGCAACGGAGCAATAAATGAATAAACCAACAATGTTTGGGAAAAGGTCCCGTACAGCTCTTTTGTGAGCGTACGAGCTAAGATCATTGTTTGAGCCATCCCTGCAAATATTGTTACTATTCGCACAACACTCAGCAGTACGGAATCTCCAAGAATGTTGCGTTTCTTAGTTTTCCCTACTTGATTATTGTATGAGCTCTCTTCGTTCATTGCATAAACCAATCAATCATTCCAATGATTCTTTCCCTTTCTGCGGAGTAGCCGTGTTGTGGTGGCCACTGCGCAACTGCCATCCTTCTGCTGAAGAGCATCTCATGGTGGAAACTATCCTCTCAAAACCAAACCTATTTATATTCTTGCTTCACTAGATCCAAACAAGCTATAAGCGTTTCACACCAAGCCCCCTTCTCTTTATACGGATCCATCGGCAACGCCAACACGGTCCTACAGAGTCTCTCCGTCACCGGACACTCGACATATTGCTTGAGTCCTTGTTCCTTGTAGACCGTCTGTTCATGAAGTGGCTTGGGGTAGTAGATCATCGTGGGGATATTCTGTTCCTTGAGTTTCTTCTGCAGGACGTCTCTCTGTTGTTCATCCTTGAGCTGTATGGTGTATTGGGCCCAGGAAGAATAAAACCCTTCTGGGACAATTGGTGTCTTTACTCTATCTTTCAGTGCTTCTGTGTACCACTCTGCCACCTGGTTTACCGCCTCAAGCTCATATTCTCTGAGCGCTTCAAGTTTCACCTTCAGCACCGCTGCCTGGATGGTGTCCAAGCGGCTGTTGATGCCCACCCGCACATTGTCGTACTTGAACGACCCCTTGCCGTGTACGGCGATTGATCGCAGGTATGCTGCCGTCTCGTCACAGTTGGTGAAGATGGCACCGCCATCCCCATAGCAGCCCAGGGGCTTTGCGGGGAAGAAGGAGGTGGCCGCCCCATCTCCGAAGGAGCAGGCGCGCTTCCCCTTGTATTCTCCTCCAAAACCTTGGGCCCCATCCTCAAGGACCTTCAAGTTATACTTCTTTGCTACCTTTTCGATAGCTTCATAATCGGCTGGAAGGCCGAAGAGGTCGACCGGCATGATCACCTTGGGCGTGAGCTTGCCTTCTGCTAAGACCGCCTCTATCGCTCTCTCAAGACTTGCTGCATCCATGTTGAAGGTATCTTCACAGACATCGACAAAGACCGGGGTGCCCCCGAGGAAGGAGACCACCTCAGAGGAGGCGAAGAAGGTGAAGTCGGGGATGAAGACAGCATCACCTTCCTTGATGCCCCAAGCCATGAGGAGCATCAGGAGGGCATCAGTGCCGTTGCCACAGGTGATGCAGTGCTTCACCCCAACGTAGGCAGCAAGCTGCTCTTCCAGCTCCTTGACCTGTCTGCCATTGATGAAGTTGCAGTCGGTCATCACCTCGATGACGGCCTTGTCAATCTTGTCTTTCAGTACTTGGTATTGCTTCTTGAGATCCCGAAATTCCATCTGTGTTACCCTCTTCTCTCCACAAGCCCATGTGGATGTTCCTCATAGCTTCTATGACAGGCGGGGCACACAAGATCATCGTCTTTGAGCCGTGCCCCGCACTCGCAGACCCATCCCATTTGCTTGGCAGGCACGCCCACCATCAGGGCGTGGTCCTTCACATCCTTGGTGACCACCGCACCACTACCGATCATCGCCCATCGCCCGATGGTGATGCCGCACACGATGGTGGCGTTGGCCCCGATGGTCGCCCCTTCCCTCACCAATGTCTTGACGTACGCTTCTCGTCCCTTTGGATACTTGGCCCTCGGGGTCAGGTCATTGGTGAAGACACAGGAGGGGCCACAGAAGACATAATCCTCCAACGTCACCCCCTCATAGAGGGAGACATTGTTCTGAAGCTTACAGCCATTCCCGATGGTCACGTTGTTCGATACATTGACGTTCTGGCCAAGGGAACACTTCTCCCCGATTCGGGCCCCGCTCTGCACGTGGCAGAAGTGCCAGATCTTTGTTCCCTCCCCTATGGTGACATCATCGTCGATGTAGGAGGAGGGGTGGACAAACCAGCCGCTCATTCGAACCTCCCTACAAAGTCCATGGTTGAACAGGATTGGAGAGGCAACTTCACCGGCTTTCCTTCCTGGGCTGACTTGTAGATGGCAAGAACGAGCTCGAGGGCTCGCTTGCCATCCTCCGCTGTCACCTTCGGTTGTCTGTTTGTCTTGATGGCGTCGATGACATCGGCGAAGAGGGGGGTGTGTCCGAAGCCATAAACGTTGGGGGGATTCTCATGGTACGTGGTCTTCACCTCTTCAGGATCGTCGAGCATATCGCTGAAGCGCCACTCCTCTATGATGTTCACCGACTGGCCCCCTGCCTTCACCGTCCCCTTCTCCCCGAAGAGGTAGAGGGTCTCCTCAAGGTTCTGCGGATAGATGTTGGTGGTGCCCTCAATAAGGCCGTATGAGCCGTTGGAGAACTTGACCAGTGCGAGGCCGAGGTCCTCGGCCTCTATGTAGGGGTGGTTGAGCTTGTCGGTGTACGCATAGACCTCATCAATGTCATTCCCCATCATCCACCTCAACAGGTCGATGTTGTGGATGCACTGGTTCATCAGGGCTCCGCCGTCCTGCTCCCAGGTACCGCGCCAGGAGGCGCGGTCATAATAGTCGCGCCCCCGGTTCCACCGGATATGGGCAGCACCATGGAAGAGACGCCCGAAGCGGTTCTGCTCCATAGCCTCTCGTATTTTCACCACCGACTTGTTGAAGCGGTTCTGATGGCAGGCGCTGACGGTCACGTTGTGTTTCTTCGCCTCAGAGATGATCGCATCAGCATCCTCGATGGAGAGGGCGATGGGTTTCTCGATGATGAGGTTGATGCCAACTCGGATACAGTCCAAGGCGATGGCAGCATGCTTGCCGCTCTCTGTGCAAATGGAAACCAACTCCGGCCTCTGCTCCTCAATCATCTTCTTGTAGTCTGAGTATCCTTTGATTCTTGTTCTATCAAGCTTGAACTTGAGGAACTTGTCCTCGAGCATCTTCTCGTCAATATCACAGAGACCGACTATCTCAAGGTCGTTGGCCTGGGCCGCGGCCAGGTGGTTGGGAGAGATCCTCCCGCATCCAATCAGAGCATAACGCATAATCACTTCACCTTTAAAGCCAGTATTGGTGTCAGCCTGGAAGATATTCTACCCGTATATTGAATCATTATCATCAACCTCATATTCATTGCTATTCGTTATATAATTTTGGGATTGCATTGATTATTGCCACAGTACTGGCGAAATCAAAGCCGAGGGTATCCAGATACCATTTGATGTTCTGGTATCGTGGCCGGTTCTCCTCCTCAATCAAGCGCAACCCCTCCTCCCGGGAGATGTCCCCTTCCCTGATCTGGTTGCTGCGGAACGTATCATGCTCTGTAAAGCCGGCGACGGTATGGTAGACGTAGTTGTAGAACCCAGCCGTGCCGTCCCCGATCCTCCAGGTGGAGTTCGTGTCCCCCGCTCGCTCCCACCCGTATCCATCCAAGGTGTCCTCTATTTGCTTCTCGTCCCACTTCCAATAGTCGAAGATGTCGAAGTAGTCTTCCTTCCTCGAAATGCTCCGGTAGTACTCACCCGAGAGGGTATCCCAGAGCGAGCGGTTGAAATACCCCGGGCTCTTCACCATCGCCCGTGTCCGCAGCCAGTGGTACCTCAGCTGCTTCATGGCGCCGCTGGAGTATACGCGCTCCTCTGCAAAGTATGGCCTCACGCCGAGGAAACCCGCCTTGAAGTGCGTGACCTCCAAGGGGTTCACTCCCCAGAGATTCAGCCCAATCCCGGTCTGTTCCTTGATGTCCTGGATATATTTGAAGAAGTGCTTGTCCCCAGCCGTCAGGATGCTGAGCATCCCGAGGTGGGGGCTCTTCAGCCATGCCGCAAGGTTGCGCGAGATGTTGTCCCGCTTCTTCCGGATATCGGCGGCCACCACGATGTTCTCGACGTCCAGGGCCGCGCACATCCGGCTCACATTCCGGTGCGCGAGGTCCGTCACCATGCCCCAGTCATAGGTGTAGGCAACGGGCCTCATCCCCAATTCTTTCACTACAAGATGCAACCCATAGGAGCTGTCCCTCCCCCCAGAGAACGGCACGATGCAGTCGGCTTCGCCTTCTCTCCGGTACCGCTCAACCAACCCAAAGAGGTCCTCCTTGGGTTTCGGTTGATTCCTGAGCCGGTAGTTCCTGCAGTAGTTGCATTCCCCCGTCTCGTCGAAATGAATGAACGGCATCGTCTCGGGCAGCAGGCACTTCGTGCATCTGCGCAGCTCCGGCCTCGGGTACTCGAGCAGCTTCTCCTCAGAGATGTTGTGCTTGTTGATGTTGGGGGCATGGGGCGTTGACGCTGTCTGGCCACCATGCACCACGACAGGTCTCTTCTCCACCGGGATATCGATGAGGATGGGCTCGGTGACCCGTTTGATGTCTCTGCACCCCATTTGCCTCAGGGGATACTGCTCGGTGGCGAACATCTTCCCCGACGGGGATTCG
>Ga0208694_1003105_pt1 | contig 16425 bp, 8 predicted proteins | sample AD_UKC078_MetaG_FD_184442 | JGI IMG/M metagenome (GOLD analysis project Ga0208694, IMG submission 184442) | Active sludge microbial communities of municipal wastewater-treating anaerobic digesters from USA - AD_UKC078_MetaG (SPAdes) (version 2) | ecosystem: Engineered > Bioreactor > Anaerobic >...
ATTTTTAGCGTGACCGTTTTTGAGCAACTCCCTATAGAGCAACTATTTAGAAATTCTAACTACAAAGAATATGATGACTCTGAAATTAAACAGTTACTACTCATAGACTTATAACCGGACACTAGTGTGGTCTTTGATTTTTTTCATCTCAAAAAAAATCTGAACGACAAGGTCGTCAGCGAGGTGAGGAAGGATGAGCAGAGGCGTCTTCTCGACGAGGGGGACAAGGAAGGGGCCAGAGCATTGAAGGGCTCCAGATACATCCTGTTCTCGTCACGCAAGAGCCTTGAGCGCAAGGACGAGGAAGCCCGCAAGGCAAAGGCCGAGCCAAAGGAGAAGGCAGATAATTTGTTCAAGAAGCCGCAAACGGAACTCAGGGACGACCATCTGGAGCGCTATGAGCGCCTTTTGGCCGAGAACAAGCTCTTCTTCACCTTGGATATCATCAAGGAGTTGCTCACCCAGGCCTACCAGGCCACGGATGAGGATTCGATGCGGAAGGCCATCGACGAGATCATCGAGCTCTGCGAGGCGACGGGGAACAAACACTTCCTTTGGTTCAAACGACTTCTGGAGAAACACATGTTCGGCATCATCACCCATGCCACCCATAACATCTCTTCAGGCAAGATCGAGGGGCACAATCACGTGATCAAAAATGTGAGGAGACAAGGGTACGGCTACCCCGATGATGAATACTTCTTCCTTAAACTCTTCGATGCGAGCAGGAGAACCTACGAGAGAAACTCTTCAGCACCCAAAATCCCACAGGATTTGTGATTGAGCCTTATATTGTCCAGTAGTGCAATTTCACACTTCGTAGCTGCGTATATTGCTTTTCCGAGGGTTGTCTTGCCGCTACTATTGGGGCCGGCGACAACGGTCAGTCCATCCAGTATGAGTTCAGCAGATTCAAATCTTCCTACATTGGTTACGTTACATTTCATTTTTTAGTTCCATGTTCCAAAGGTTCTTACATCCTAGCATAAACACTCCGTCGGTTGGCAAATTATTGTGCCACGTATTTATCTTCAGTCTTATAGCCTTATGAAAGTGAAGATTCCTATACAATCGAGAGCGCCTCCTCGCATGCTCTTCAGACTACAGACGTTTGCCACAGCACATTTTCCTACATCCGTTTAGACGTTCTATCTTTCAATTTTAAATTTGCCATGCCTATCTTCTCCTGCATATGATTCACAGTCTAAGGGAAACAAAGGATGGTTTTGCTTCAGCTACTTTGATTGCAAATCAACCTATGGTTACCGAAGGAAACAACATGTTTCTTTGTCTCAACAAAAATTATTGTTCAGCTACAAGCTATAGTGACTTAATATCCGTAAGCACTCTTAGTTCTTTATTTCACACAATATTTTTACCAAATGAATGTTTCAATGGGGATATTCGTAATTACCAATTCTTTTCCGTACACAGTTCCACCGGCATTGTGCAAAATACCATACTCTTGCATATGGAATCCTTTATAGAGGCCCCTTACAAGAGAGCAGTCATCATAGGTTATTATCCACGGATATTTGTCTCCTCCCAAATATTTAGAGATATCCTTTTGAAGATCTATATGGTCTTCCTCAGTAAAATAGTTTGTATAAAGCCTACTCCCTTTTATGACGTACGGAGGGTCTATATTCAGAAACATTGGCGACTTCATCCTCATTAAATTCATACGGATCAGACGTCCTGCATCTTTGTTGTATAGCTTTATTCGATGTTTCAATCCAGCAATCATTTCGATTTTATCTCTAAGGTCATCCTTGTTAAAACGGCAATCAACCTTGTAGGTTCCTGACTGGTCCAACCCACCTATGGGGCCACCTTTTATCACGCCAGAAAAGTTGACTCTGTTCAGAAATAGAGTTGCAAATCCATCTGTAAGTAGATCAACATTCGCATCTCTATAATTATGCTTCTGTCTTTCTCGTTCTTCTATAGTGATTGGCGTGTCAGTAATGAGGCGCAGCAGATTCTCTGTATCGTTCAAAACAGCATACCAGAAATTGTATATATGTGTGTCAACATCGTTAAGGATAGCTGATGGAACAATGTCTTCACAAAGTAAACCAATTCCTATACCAAATCCACCAGCGAATGGCTCGACATACGTGCGGTCACCGTATCCGTTGGATACTATAAGGGCTTTGACTTTCTCATATATTTTCGACTTCCCTCCCGGGTAGCGAAGCGGGGAAAGCGACTTAGCCATACTATCTCTCCGTTACAAATTTGTATACTTCATAAACGTATTTGGGAGCCAATCGGTCAAGTCATAAGGATTGAGAAACATTTTTGTCTTTGTGTTTTCCGGCATTTTACGAAGTGCAGGAATAACTTCAAATGTTACTACTTTGCGATTTCCATCTTCAATAATCAATTTCTGCAAGGGAATAAGATATTTGACTTGCTCCGTTGCCTCATATTCGTCCGGCAATTTCCTATATTGAGCGAAGTTAAGCAACTGAAGCCCAAGATACCTATCGAATAGCTGATGATATCGTTGATTCCAATAGTTATCAAGACAGTTCTTGCATGAACGAGAACATTCGCAATCAGTCAAGATACTTCTCGCCCTATCGAGGACTTGGCCTAATATGGAGCCTATCAATGATGAGTAACCAGCACCGCTGGTGAGATTATCATAGAAGAACATTTCGATGTGCGCATCAGTACTATTAATGTTTCTTGGCCTCCAACCCCCGTTGATTTCATTGTAGTCAATGTCCAAAACCAAAGAAACAGCTTTTTTTATTGCTTCATGTAACGTAGTAACCGCCGCACGCAAAATGCTTTTTTCTTCTGTGCTACGGGTACCCACCAAATTTATGGAATCATATGAGATATCCAGCATAAACATATCGGTCAAGAACTCGTATCCCAGGTATATTCCTGTTTCAACAGTTCCGTCATGATGGCAGAGTGGCTTATTGTCATGGTATGGTTGTGAAAATGTAAAAACTCCATTGCAATTTGGTTGTGCGACCTCAGCCCCACCGCATTTTCGACAAACATTGAATCCGTTTTTGTTCTTTCCCATATTAGCGGTCAACACCTTCCTGTTCGGAAGATTTACAAAATGAATATGGCTACCATCAAATTCATCCATCTGCGTGTCTTCAGGTACATAAGAGTAGTATGGGGGTTCGGTATATGTATACTGCTCGTCTTCATCCTCATATTTCACTTCATCTCCTTTGACTGGTGAAAATCCCCACGGTTTCAGAATCTTGTTACTTACTATTTCAGCACCACAGTAAGGGCATTCCGTCCGATTTACTACATCGTTTTCCGTCCCGAACCAATTACACTCTGTACAAATATAAATATCTTTGTAGTAGTCGGTATTGTTGAAGTAGAAATCTGCCTGATTCTCATCATATCCTTTAGGACGAGGGTTCGCATAAATTCCGCCGCTTTTAAAAATTTTCTTATCTATGGTTACAAACCGTCCAGGGGCATACTCACTTAAAGCAATAGCAATATCACGTTCCGGAGCATACTGAATATCTCTTGGAGCCTTTTTCCCGCGTTCCGATTCCTTTTCAACAAAGAACCTGACAACATTTTTAGGGAACGAGTAGGATGGGATGAAGCCTTCACGATAGAAGACATCAAATGCTGAAGTCTCTTTGTCATTATTTATAAACTCATCACGCTTTCCCTCAGCTAGTACATTTAGAGCAATTTCCTGAAAATGAGAAATTGTCATGTCAGTCGAAAATCCTGCTGTCTTTCCAAGCAACTTCGCATGCGCGATAAAATTCTCTTTGAATAGTTCACAGAACGTTATGATCCCAATGTCAACTATTCCATCATACTGATCTACCATAGTCGGAGCTGACATAAAATCGTTTAATACCAACATGTTTATATGACGTTGTTTAATTTTTGGATTATCTCGGTCAATCCACGGCTTTCGAGGGGAACCGGAAATCATCTCTTCTGGATGCTGAAAATAATGGCTATCATGGATACCACCAGAGGCATAGGTAACAATGGTCGAAATGCCTGTGTTTTTACGACCTGCACGGCCCGCTCTTTGTTGATAATTTTCACGCATAGGTGGGATATTCCGAAGCCCTACTGCAGTCAATGACCCGATGTCAATCCCGACTTCCATTGTGGTTGTACAGCTCAGCACATCAATTGCATCTTCACCATTCCATCCAGCATTAATATCTTGGAAACGCATTTCATATTTTTCAGTCCGACTCCATGTATCACTGCGCACTTCTTTATGCGAAAGTTGTGCTGTGTGTTCCTCTGTATTGATTGTGTGGATGTTGCCAACATCCTGGAGCGCAGACAACACAGGTGTTCTCCAAAAATCAAATCGTGCCAGATCCTTCTCTTCTATAAGTGACAAGTCAGTCGAATCGAAGCATACGCCGCAATAGCGACCAATTTTAAATGGGGAGAGCTTTCCGCACTTTTCACAACGATACCAATCAAAACCCTTCTCTGCCAATTCAATCTTTACTGTATTTAGCTTGATATAGTATCGGTTTGTAGATGAAGCTCCGAAGAACAAGTCACGAATTTTTTCGATGATTTTCTGCAACGTTTTATTGTCTACTTCAAGCAACTCCTGCATCCTTTTAAGAAGCCCTTTGTCAAGCGAATTAGAAAAATCAAAGTTTAACCCAAATGTTTGATTTTTACTTCGACCTGGCAATCCCTTGCGTACGTCGTCTCCAATCATTTCTCCTAAGGCTGCGTTGTCATCCATCACATCCCAAAATATCAAAACCAACAGCTGGAATAGTGTTGTATGATCAATGATTATATTGTCATCTTCTAAGTCAAATAAACAATCTTCAAGAACAGCGGGAAGCGGTGCCAAGAATCCAATTCCAATATCTTTGAACGAGCGTGGGCTCTCAGTAAAGAAGGTTAGTAATTGTTCATAGTAATCATCAGGCAGAGAACTGTATTGTCCAGACAATGCCGTGTAATCGATTTTTTTACCTTTCTTAATAGCTCTCGCTTTTGAGTCAGCAAATGTACGCTTATCGTCCAATAATTTCTCTTTGCTTCTTCCCTTAAAGAAAGTCAGATTATTACGAATACACACATCCAGAAATGCAGGATATATATCAGATAAAGCATGATCTTTGCTGTCCTCTTTAAGAAGAAGTGAGGCGAGCATAACGGCCTGTCGAAACGCATCCGAATCAGAAGATTTCGAAAGATCCAATGCTAGTTTCGCCGCATTTTGCCGCGAGTCGGAAAATAACAGGACTTTTCGTCCCTGGTTAATAAAATTTGATTTCGCCGGCTGTAGCTCAAATTGAGCCTTGGTGAGGTTATAGAATGGGATATTGCCCTTTGTGGCTAAGTCCACTGGCTTTTTCAAATTCATCTTTCTTCTGCATTTTGGGCATACCGCAAAGTTAAATGATTGGGTATTTTTGTCAAATTGTTCGCTATAGACAACCGGAAGAAGAGCATCATTAATCTGCTGTGATATATACAATTTCCCTGTCAAAGGGTCGAGGGAACCCATTCGATCGGTCTTACGTCTTTGATAATTCTGTGGGACGACATATAGCAACATCTCTTGTAGAGCGTTCACATCACCAGAAAGACCACGTTGTGGGAAGACATACCAATATGGCTGCCCCTCCATTTTCTGGACAAAAACTCTAAGATACAGAGCACCACATTTGATGTGGTTAACTAGTTCATAAATTTTCCCACTGCATTCACATCTATCCTTCGGAATAGAGTATATTTTCCCAAGAGGCAGCTTTTCTCTCTCCGAATGTTTAGCATGGGTGCATTTTGGATTTGAACAGGCATATAACCCTTGCAACCCGCGAAGGAACATGTGAAGTCTCACCGGAAATAGAATGTTTCCTTGTTTTGCAGCAAGCGATACCAATACTAGCAAAGCATCAAGAGCTTTTTCGCCATCTGAACTATTCCCAAATAATGAATTTTTAATCTCACTATAAGATTTTGCTCCATCGCGACATAACATATTGAGCTTAACGAACGCCTCATATCTTGGGAGGTTATCATATAGCCATTCTTGTGTTTGCTCTACCGTAGAGTTAGGAGGTAAATCAGTATGAAATACAGCCTTCGCAAATGCTCTAATCCTATCACCTATAGCTAAGCCTTGCACTTGGTCGGTCCCCATAGAAGTCAATGCGGCTATATCAGTGTTGATTTCCGCTTTCTCGAGCACTGGCTCTTTGGAGCCGAATAAAAACTCACACGAAGAAGCATGCTTACCCGTCAGCCCCGAGTAGAAGTTGTTTATCGCTTCCTGTTCCCCTTGAGGCATACTCGCAGTTGTGAGAATAAACTGTACACGTTCTGCCGTGATTCCCAAACGATAAAACAGACGTTCCAATAGAAGTGCAATTTCCCCACCTGCGGAGCCGCGGTACATATGTGCCTCATCCAGTACGATAAGCAACTTGTTCTCCACAGAGATATCCAGCCACTCTTTTGTTTTAGTCCAGATGTTGGCTTCTCTATTCCTCATAAGCATATATTCTAACATTGAATAGTTGGTTATCAGGATGTCAGGCGGGTAATCTTGCATCTCGAATCGAGTAATGAACTCAGCATCATACGGTGACGGTTTATGAATGTTTTTCTCCAACCTGTCGATAAATTCCTCCATCCCATTTTCTCCGAAGCGAGCAGGATACTTGTTGATGCTTTTTAATCCAGTAATATTGTTTTGTTGTCGTCGTTGAACTTCAGTATCTGCATTAGAATCGACAAGATAATTCTCTCGAAAAGTTTCCGCCAGTTCTTTACTACTTGACTGTTTCGCATCACCCGAATAAGGTGTTCTGCCTGTATACATTCCAAAATGTGGAATCCTAGTGGCTTGGGTCGTCCTTGTAAAGATTTCCATGAACTTATCGCTACCGTTAATTTTTCTGAATCGTGCCAGCTGATCTGACACAAGCGCATTCATGGGATAAATAATCAATGTCCTAACCGATTCTTTCTTGAATTGTTCTGGACGGTTTTTGGCTTCATCGAAGCACTTGGCAATGATGGGCCACAAAAAACACTCAGTCTTACCTGAACCTGTGCCGGTGGAAACAAAAATGTCACGCCCTGAAAAGAAGTGCTCCATTGCCAACACCTGATGCTCGAAAGGATCAGAAAAAACCCCAAGATTCTCATGAGCTAACTTAAGCAGATATTCTTTCACCCCTTGCTCAATATGTCTGGAGTTATTGATACCATTAGTAATCTTTTTATAAGAGGCAGATGTTTCAATATAGGGCTCTCGAGCTATACTGGTGTACTCCGAGCACAGTTCACCCAGCAAGTCATCGACATATAACAGGAGGGTCTCACTATTTGCAAGATAGTCCGATTTTATGTAGTTGCTCAATCTATCACGTATTGCCCGGTAATACTGCTGAACTCCGTCCGTGCTGCTCACGTATGCCCTCCATTAATTTTAAGACCAATGTTTTCAAGCACCATTATAGTCGACTCTAGCAAACTGTTTTTAATTATGAAATTCACTTTATCGAAGACGGAACGCTCTGGCCAAGACAACAGCAACATGAAGTAATATTCGCGATTCGGCAGATGCCCCCTCAACTGAATTCTAGAGTAATTTTCATCGAGCTTCGTAATCTTGCCCCCAAGAGGATTACCATAATAGCTTTTCATTGCGAAATAGAGCCGTCTATACTCGAAGGAAGTAAAGCTATCATTTTGAACCTCGATTGGTACATCCGCAAATATGACGCCAGCGGGAGTCTTCATAATCTTATAATAAGGACCAGTTTCAAATCTTCGCGCCACTGAACACTCTGTGGTCATTTGCTTGCCCCATGACTGAGACGGAACGTTATTCGATAGTGGGTTAAATATCTCAAGTTCTTGCAGGTCAATGTCTCTCTCGTAAAATTCTATCGGATCAAATTGATCTTCAAAGTACTGTTTAGAATCTAGACTATCCCTTATAAGGAAATCTGTTATTGTTACTTCGTATTCAGTGAGTTCTGAAAATACCCCCAATCCATTGATGGCACTGATTGTTTGAGGTAAGCCAAATACTAGTGATTGATTTCCGAATTTTATGCTTCTCCCATATTCAGCCAACACATTATAATTGCTCTCATTCGTGATGAAATACCCTGTTTCCTCGTATGCCCGGCGGATTGCAACGGGCACACTGGAAGGTTGGCTCGGATCAATAAACTGGTCGGTTACGAACGGAAACAACTCAATGTATCGCTTCAGCAACTCGCTCAAAACAAATGTTTGATTTTGCTTTGATGTACCTCTATTCCCAGTAGATTTATTCCGGCCGATACTCAAACACCATTGGCCCAGTGCAGAATAGCAAAGTCTATAAATGAAAGACTCCATTGTTTCGCTTTCAAAGCGATCAATCCTCATATCAGCAGACATGGTTTCTAATAGTTCATTCATCAAGAAAACCACCTCTTGAATAATTCCTTGTAGGCACATTTACCACTTGGGCCCGCATATTTTACCAATCGATCGGAAAGAGTGAATGGAGCAATTTTTAACACCTCGGTACAATATGGCAAGATTTCAAATGCCAACATCGAATTTAATATTGTTTCATCTGTGGCTCGAGCACTCTTGTGTACTGGGAAAACCCCTTGAATGCAACATTCTTCTAAAATTTCTCTTAATAAAGTCGACCATCGATTGGCCTGTGCCATCGTTTGAATGGGAGCGTCACTCTCTTCCATTGATGATGGGTCTTCCGTTAATTCAGTTTCCCCTGCAAACGCCTCAATGTGATTTAGATTTAGATAATGGCAGTATCGTAAGACCTCATCCAAGACATAAGCAAGCGTGTGCTCATACGTTATAGTTAGAAAAATAATTTTGTCTTTATGTCTTTCGCAAATCGGCACGAGTATAGTTTCATTATAATTACCTATGAAATTATCCAAACATAGCACTCTACTATCCTGGGATAAAAAACTATTAATTGATTTCTCTTCAATTTCGGTGCCATAAGCCAAGGTTGGAACCGTAGGAGTCCCTACAAGAGTATTTGATACACATTTCATCAAGGAAAACCCTGCACTTCTACTAATAAGAATTGGTTTTCCTTGAAATAATATGTCGCACATATGACCTGCTAGCAGTGGGAAATAATCTGCACACGTCGGTACACCGATATCCTCAAGATTGTAGCCTAAAAACTCCTTGAATTCATCAATATTGTCGGGACGTCTAGGTCGAGCAACTTCTTGTATATCCTGCTCGATCTCTTGTTGCTTAGCGATTTCTTCCTTGATCTTTCGTTCAAGGTCCTGCTGTTCATTCTCGGCTGAAGCCAAATCTGCTTTCAATTGTAGTACATAACTTTCACGCTCTTGTGCTTTTTTATTAAGGTGCGAGATTTCCCGTTCCAGCGAAGCTATTATTTCTGTACTCTTCTCAAAGTTTGCGTTGGCCTGTTTGAGAATTTTTATCTGGTCTGAAGTCTCATCGAGTCTCTCCTCAAGATGCAAGATAGTCTGTTCATACAAAGCTACTTCTGCTTTACTCTTATCAAAGCTATCCTCTGTCCACTTAAGGTGTTTGATCTCATTTGCTCGGTCACTGAGCTTTTTTCTCATTCTCACTTGGTCTTCTAAAGCGCACTTAAGCTGAGATTCCAAAACCGTGATCTTTTTTACATTTGTCTCCAATTGAGAGTTAACCAGACCTAGCTCTTTTTCGGTATTTTTAATCGTCCTAATACTTTCACTAATTAAGGAAATATATTCTTTAGAATATTCTACTCCTGCTAACTTAAAATACAATCCAATATTATCAACAAAGTAACAGTGTGGCAGAGTTCTAATGAGTGCTACTTCCCTGCTAGCGCCTTTTTTAATTTGCCCTTGGATGGCTTCTGCGATTTGGCCCATCCATCTGTTGATATGCTTTTCAATAAAATCTGAAATAAATCGTTTACTTCTGCCACGAAATAGTGCTTCGGAAATTTGTTCTTTATCGAGCTTTTCAGGTCTAAAGCCGGGCATCACCTTTGCAAAATCTTTGGGGTACTGCTTAAAATATTTCACAGCATTAGACTGTGGAATTACCGTGCAAACATAGTGAATTTCATCCTCTGTCATTGTGGGGAGGTAGATCATATACGCCCCTCCTCAATAAAACGTTTTACTGCAGAATTTATCTTTCCTGTCCTTTCACAAGTCTCAAGATACCGAAAAACATCTTCATTTAGATCAAACAGATCAAAATCGCTCCACACAAATTGTTCGACTCTATGATAACTTTTAAGAATATCCTCAATGAGAGCTTTACCAATAAGTCCATCGCGAGCCTTTGGCGCTTTTACAATACAATCAAGATATCCAAAGGAATAGTGCCTCACAATAGTGGAAGCAGTCATTGGTAGAGTTGTTCCTTCACTAAGCCTAACAACCCCCGAACGATTGAATAGGTATGCGTCTTCATCATGTGCTGTATACTCACTAGAAACAATCTCAGTCACTACTACGTCCTGATATCCAGAAACAGTATTTTCCTTCTTGCTCAATATCATTTCAACATTTCTCTTATAAATCTTCGTTATCTCTGATATTGAAATTTTAAAAAGATTTTCATCTACTTTGCAAATATCCGATGGGTGAGCATTTGTATTGCCATAAGCCAGCAGCTTGAAAGAGGAATAGATAATGGCACTATCTGCACATATAGAAGTCGATTCATCAACTTGTGGCGATGGCGGCCAGAGCAAAGTCACCGTCTCATTTACCTCTAATGTATAGCTCCATTTAGCCAATTGCCGTTCAGTCCGTACAGATTTTTGGGTGAATGCAACGGGAGTAGCGACAAAGTCCCTGTCCATAGTTTTGAATTTAATAATATCGCCCACAACAACACCATCTCCAAATTGATATTTTTGGAAGTTGTGTGGAAACACGATTAGGTAGGGCGTATTCGTATAAAGAGTTTCGCTTCGTATGAGTTTTGCTCTATAGTTACCGGTATCATCCTCTGTTTGAATTTTGAAAATTGAAGGGAATAAATAATCTTGAGAATCTTTGCGAAATACCTCATACCAACGTGGATTCTCATCGTTCGGGAACGAAATACAATATTTCCATCCAAACGTGTTAATGAAAATACTTGTAGAAACGTCAGGTAAAAACATCTTGTTATCAATTGGTATGGAAATAAACGGCTGCCTATCGGAAGCAGTTCTAACCTGGAAACAAGCTCCACTCTGCTCATACTTCGATAGTTCATCAGCAGTGAATGTGACGTTTACGCTGAATAATTTTGTAGAACTTGAGAAGGAAAACTCAATTCTATCTTGCGCATTTTTAATTGAACCTGTACTTCTTACTGCAGAGCGATTTCCGATATAATTTTCACACTCAACATTGTTATTACCACTTTGATGTCTGAAGTGAGCAACCTGATGTATGCTACCGATTGCACAGATATGCACTTCCTCCCCACAGCAAGCGCATTCGTAGCGATATCGTTCAAATCCACCAGCTTTAGCTGCAGTATCAGCATCAACGCAGACAGACAATATCCTGTCATATGCCATTTGCATTTGTAGGCTCTCCTTTCAGTGGATCAGTACCCTCACATGAATATCATATCATGCCGACAATATCATATCAGGGTTTGCAAGCAGTCAGAGATAATTTGACTATCATCGTGTTTAGGCTACCATTACATCAAACAAACCTCACTTGCGTTATTACAACAAGTACTTATCAATGAGCGCCTTAATCGCCAGGGAATCAATACTGCCATCCCTCTCATCTTGTGAGACAATCAGGTTCTTACCCTCTATGATGTCGTGTTTGGCATAGAGAGCTTTCTTCTCTTCCCATCTCTTACGATACTGACTATCCGACAACAATCCACAATGCTCCCAGTAGAAGAGAGTGCCGCTTTCAACATCATCGATGGTGAAGTCGGGTCTTCGGGTGCCGTCATCACCGAGAGACAACTCTTTTTCATACTCATAGTCGATTCTTGCATCGAAGAGCATATTCGCGATAATGACCTCCGACTTTGATCGCACCAGGTCGCCTTTCAATGTCTTGTGAATTAGAGAAGCTTCATAGAAACGTTTCTTGAATTCAACAATCTCAGGCTTTTCGAATAGACTTGTGAAACGACGTGCGATATCTGAGAACGCTTTTGATGAGTAATTTCGTAAATGATACGCCTCTGCGTTATAGAGGATGACAAGCCGTTTTTTCTGCCGAGTTATGGCCGTATAGAGCAACTCTTTTGACAATAACCTACATGGCTCGCTGATCACCAGGATCACCGTTTCAAACTCGCTTCCTTGCGCCTTATGAACAGTCAGAGCGTACGCAAGTTCAAGAGCAGAGTCAGCCTCTTCTCCAAAATCACCCCACCCATACTGGTATGAAATCTGTGATTGCGAGGAGAACTCAACCAAGAGTGTGTTGAGTTTTATCTTCCGTGTTTCCTTACTATCACCATATTTTGTCCACATCGAGAATGCAATGCCGATTTCTCCATTAGCAACATAACGAAGTGCACCGCTATTTGTATGGTACACAGTTCGTGGTCCATTGATGATATTTATCACCTTATCGCCATACACGATGCCTTCTGGTCCAAATGGCTTCGGAATTCTTTGCTTCCGATAATCCGGCTCTTTAGCGAGAGCGGTGTAATCTGATCGGTACTTCCTTTGGATGATATGGTTGATATTACCAACACCGTAAGGAAAGCCCCGTACCGGGGCAAGCACTTGCCAGTTCTCTGATGAACTCGCGCTACCGAGATTGAAATAGGTATACTTCCCTACCATTGTACCACCAAGGCTTCTATTGAAACCGTCATGATCATCGGTACCATCCATCCCAACTTCTTCTGCTATGGTCTGCAGTATGAGATCTTCAAGCTCCTCCGCCGTAGACCACGTCTTGAATGCGATATTATCACCACAGGTATTGCCCTCTAGCCGTACAAATATGTCGTCATCCAGTTCGGCAGCTGTCTCTGTATACCACTCAGCAAGAGCGGTATCGGCCCGCTCAACACCATCAATATTTTTCTGGCGACGAGAGATCGTCAGTTCCCCGTAACTCCTTCCAACTCGTGGGAAGAGCGGGATATCTCTCTTCAAATACCGAACAAGATCGACAAAGGGCCTACCCGCACCAATGGGAGGCAGCTGGTTGGGGTCGCCCACAAATATAATACGCTGGGCTCTCTTCAACGCTTGCAGGAGTGCACCGAACATCTCTTCGGTCAACATGGAACTCTCATCTATGATGACGGTATTCGGCACATCAGCCGCTTCGGTATCTGATAACTGATACTTCATCGTACGATAGTCAAATCGGCCGTTCTGGAGCAGGAACTGGGCGACAGTCTTTGCATTGCTTTGCATGTCTTGATTTTGCATCACCTGGCTCATCCTCACTCTGGCTTTCCCAGTCGGAGCAAGAAGCAACACCCCGCCATCACGTATCTGGGCAGATGTACAGAGTAACGAAAGCACGGTGGTTTTGCCGGTACCGGCTCCACCGACAAGAACTGAGAGGCGCGATTCGGCGAGCTCTTTGAGAATTGCTGCTTTCTCTGTTCGGGCGAGCTCCTCTGATTCATCGACTTCATACTCCTTGAAAGCCTTATCAACAAGAGCCCTCCACTCTTCGGTGATGGTGTGGCGTTTTGCACTCACTCTCTTCTCTACTGCTCTTCGGATCACCTCATCAATCTCCCACAGCCGACGCAGTTGGTATACAACTGCGCCACTGGCACTCTCCACTGCAATCAGCTCGTGTAAAAGAAATCCCGTGATGCTGTTGAAGATATCAATGGAGACATGGCAGCCCGGCTCGATAGGCAGCTCATTGATTTCGATGATGAGATTGCTCTGCGGATACACCGTATGCCCATTCAGCGCTTGCTGTTCCAACACGCTAATGGCGATCGCCCTGATACGTCGCTCATCATTTTGTGAGTCAAGTGCCGATGGATTGGAAAGTGGATAACAGTCGCGTATCTCCTTGGGCGGGAATACTGCCATATCAACCGTACGGACTGCCATCTTGAATGCAGCTTTACAATTCCTGGTGCGCTCATAGAGCAGATAGGGATTTTCGATTATCTCCCTATCAGAACAATTTATGCTCTCCCGTTGACGGTACTCCGTGTTGAAGAACACATCAGCTTGTTCCACGCTCAAAGACAGCCGGGCAAGAAGCCAGAAGAGCGCCTTGCGTTCTTCTGACAGGGTAGAGAACGCCCTCTGCTCGGTCTTGCCGATGGAGACAGCAATATCTGCACTGAAAAAGTCTTTCGGCCTACCCAATGCCTGTGTTACATACCCCTCAAAGAGATCGTCCTTGCCTATTGAGTGCTTGATTTCGTTGGCGAGGACGACTCCATACTTGAATCCAACAGCACAGAGCATCGCGCCAAGACCCGGAAACGCTCCTCGGTCAATCCAGACTTCACCAAGTCGCTTGTTCGTCCATTCAATGCACTCTTGCCAATTCCCAGGAATGCACCTCTGTATAATCGCAAGGGCCTTCAATGTTTGTAGCAGTACGTTGATAACTGCATCATGAGAGAGGTGCTCCGTAGCATACGAGAACTCTTCAAAGTACTCATCATCAGCAAAGACGGTAACTGTCCGCAGATCAAAATCGGGGTGTGCCTCTGCATATTCCATCATCTCCCGGTAGGGTAACAGAAAGCCGTTCTCTCGCTCCTTTCGGATGGAGTGCTCGATCATCGTCTCCCATAGGATCGATCGAAGATCACCATCATCAGTATGTTCATGTTCCGGTGGCTCTTTGACAGCCGTTACAAAGCCAATCCCCATGACAATACGTTTCGAGTCCTCAATGAAGGGGACCTCCTTGGCATAGGGAATCACCAGCGACTGATCAGGTGTTACATGTTCGTAGAAGCTCTTGAAGACCGCTCTCTGGTTTACTGCATCCTGTAGCCAGTTCGTCTTAAAATCCAAGACCGGCTCCCTCTGAGGATCGTAGTCGATCTTATACCTATCAGTGAGGCGACGGATGTTCTGATCATCACGATCATTGCCTTTACGTAGCATAGTCCACGCAAAGGGGCGAGCAGGTAACGAGTACGGTGGATACACCAGCTCTGTCTCCAGGAAATGACCATGAGTTGTTGGGTTAGATTCTTTATATGGGTGTATGGTTTTACGAATATGGGGATGAGCGGACATGAAGACCCCACCTTCAGGAACACAGGGGATATCTTGTTCATGTCCAGCAATGGGATGACCTTTGATGGACTCTTCGAAGTCATCATCACGGTTATCTGCTATATTCTTGAGCCGTAGGCATGCATTGTTGTAGCAAGGCCTATCACATACCAATCCATCATACCCATTATCTTTCCAAGGAACCCGAATTGAGAGATGCTGTGCCATCCTATACTTCCCCTTTTCAAGAGATTGGCTGTCTCCTGAGCGTAGAATATTTTGATACAAAAGCGAGCATCCATGTTTTTAGGATTACTGCTGATGAACTGAGCTACCACATGATTGACTTTTAGAACAGCAGCTTGTACGTACTTCTCTATACCCCATGGCAGCGCAATTTGGACGAGCTATTGAGTGGCGTTTAATCATCAAACCCTTGTAATAATCCCTAACCCATTTGCACAGATGAACGTTAATTGAAAAACCGCTTGGCTCACTCATGGATCTGCACATCCACGGCATTATCCTCACTTCGCACTTCATATCGCTTTTCTGGTTTACCATAGACGTTCACCAATTGGTGCGTAGTGGAGAACGTGTTGTCTTCAAGGTAGGTTTTACTACCGAACATTATCTCTTCGATTGAAGGAGATAGCTGCTCACTCCAGGTAGTCTGTTCTTTGCAGAGCTTTTCTACTTTTTTGACAAGGGTAAGATTCTCGATATTCTCGGTCTCGTCATCGGGCATCAGGACAATCAGATAATCCCGTGCTCTGCTAATCGACACATTGATGATGTTCAGCTTGTTTAGGAACATGTCCTTGTGAGTAGTTATGTTCGGTGGTGGGTTGAATAGGGCGACAATGATGTCGCACTCATCACCCTGAAAGCCATGGATTGTACCAACTTGAACATCCACATTCTTCGGAAAGCTCGCCGAGGCCATGAGTTTGTCTATCAAGTCAGCCTGGGCGCGGTATGGCGCGATGAGCCCGATTCGAAAGATTTCGTCTTCCTCATCAATCTCAATGAGTGATGCGAGGTACGTAACAAATTCAAATGCGAACAGGGCTGAGTATACCTGGTACGGGGTCTTGCTCTGCAGACGCTTGGGTCGATAAATGCTCTCGTATTTGCTGACGGGAAATTTGATGATGTTCAGCGATTCCAAATTGAACAGATCTCCAATCGGTAACGATCGCTGGCTCTCTGATGAACGATAATGCTCCAGG
>Ga0208694_1003115_pt1 | contig 16390 bp, 15 predicted proteins | sample AD_UKC078_MetaG_FD_184442 | JGI IMG/M metagenome (GOLD analysis project Ga0208694, IMG submission 184442) | Active sludge microbial communities of municipal wastewater-treating anaerobic digesters from USA - AD_UKC078_MetaG (SPAdes) (version 2) | ecosystem: Engineered > Bioreactor > Anaerobic >...
AACCTTCCCATCCTTTTGTGTTTGGAATCCTCTGACAATATTTCCGCTCAAAAGTACATCCTTTAATACATTAAATACTTTCTGACCATCATTGTCTAAAATGCTATCAGGAATAGACCAGAACTTTATTTTCTTAAATACGTATTCACAGGTGTCGGAATCATCTTTGAAAAGGAACGCTTCTACTCTTTAGATGATAAAAATGAGACTATGCTATCCATTTTCGCAGCTTTAGCGCAAGATGAATCTAGGCAAATATCGACAAACGTAACTTGGGGAGTAAGAGCCAGGATGAAAGCCGGCACTTATTTGAGTTATGCTCGAAGTTATCTAGGCTATACCTACACAAAAGACAAGAAACTAGAAATCGAACCAGAAGGCGCTGAAACAGTTCGATATATTTTTAATTTGTTTTTAAGTGGCTATACGTATCGCGAAATAATTAAAAAGTTATCGGAATTAGGAAGGAAGAATTTTAAAGGCGATTTAAATTGGACAGTCGGACAAATAAATAGAATTTTATCCAATGAAAAATATACAGGTGATTTGCTATACCAAAAAACATTCACAAAAGATTATTTAACTCATGCAAGAGTAAAGAATAATGGTGAGGTAGAACAAGTCGTCGTTGAAAATCATCATGAAAAAATAATCGACAAAAGTATTTATGATGCCGTTCAGACATTGAGGTCGATTAAAACAAAAGAATTCGATCCAATGTTAGACCAATCTAAATCAATGGCGTTAGCTGGCCTGGTTTATTGTGGTTGTTGTGGAAGAATGATGCGAAGGGTTCAATATAAACAAAGTGATGGTACTTCGAGGTTTATATTAACCTGCAAAAAGCAAGATAAGAATCAAAAGAAATATGTTAAATGCAAAGCTATTAAGACTCTTGATTATGATCTAGTTTTACAAGCGGTTTCTAAGTTAGTTGAACATCAATATAGAAACCTAGACTTATCGCTATTAAAAGAATCTATCAATCAAGGCATTCAAGCGGAGAATGCTCTTAAAGACAAACAAGCATTATTAAAGAAAAGGGATGAGCTAGTAAAAAAGCAAGAAGACCTAGTTTCTGAACAAATAAAAAACAATATCCCAATCGAATCATTCAAAAACAAATATGAGTCGTTTAGAAGGGATATCGAAAGAATCGACAAAGACATCGTCTCAATTGAGATGAATATGCTAAAAAATGTGCAAAACGAAATTTTTAACAAGGATTTGATGGCTTTTTTACAAAATTCAAGCCAATTGACACCTAAAATTATCTCATCATCAATTAAACGAATATATCGATTAAAGGACAATAGTATCCTAATTGTCCCTAATAAGGAAAAGTATGTAGATTTTGACTTAGAATCTTTGAAGAAAATCTCATCGAAAATCAATTTATTAAAACCTAATTATTTAGATAAAGACGGAAGGGTTCTTGAATATAGGGTTTTGGATTAAGGAGCGATTATGAATAAGCAATTAAAAATACTACACGAAATTAATGGCATTGAGAAATTAAAAGTAGCCGCTTACGCTAGAATTTCTAGGGATAAAACTGATTTAGAAAACTCTTTAGAAACACAAATACGCTATTACACTACTTTAATTAGAGATAATCCAAGTTGGGAATTTGCGGGTATCTACGCTGATGATGGTATTTCTGGTGGGCAAATTAAAAAGAGAAACCAGTTCAGGCTAATGATTACAAAAGCCTTTGCTGGCCAGATTGATGTTATCCTAGTAAAATCCATTTCAAGATTTGCTAGAAATACGGTCGACTTATTATCCACTATTCAAGAATTAAGAAGATCTGGTATTGAAGTTTATTTTGAAAAGGAAGAAATATCATCCTTTGACACTGCTAGCGACTCATATTTAGGGATGTATGCTAGATTTGCTGAAGATGAATTAACTTCAATCAGTAATAATGTTAAATGGTCAAAGGAAAAAATCATGGCCAAAGGTCGATTCTATTTCGATGCAGGCAGGATGTTCGGTTTTAAATTTGATGACGATAGAAAAGCTATCATAAACGAGAAAGAAGCTTATTGGGTAAGGAAGATATTCTCCATGTACCTAGAAGGTTATAACTCAGCCTTAATTGCAGACTTCTTAGAACAAAATAATGTTAAAACCTCAACTGGAAACGATAGATGGTCATCATGTTCTATCAGAAAGTTGATTAGAAACGAGAAATACTGTGGGGATGTTATTCTTCAGAAAAGATATTCGGAAAGTCCAATAACCAAAAGGATGATAACCAATAACGGCCAAAAGGATAAATATTATCTTGAGGGCGCTTTGCCTGCTATTGTCAGTAAAGAAATATGGAACGCGTGTCAAAGTAAAATGGATGAAAACGTCAAGAGATTTAAAATCACGCACGAAAGCCATAAAGCAAATGAAAACTCATATACAAGATTTGGATATTGCCCATACTGTCAAAACACTTATTATCGAAAACTGAATCACGGTAAGGAACTCCTCTACTGTTATAGCAACAAAAACAGGATGATTTGTAAGGACAGCGAATCAGTTTATATCGACCATCTAGATAAGATAATTCCACTACTGGTAAAGAAGCTAAAGGCAAATGAATATGAATTAAGAAAAGAACTCATATCTGCATATGAAGAAAACGACATCACCGCTATCGACACTAAAATTTCTAATTTAAATGAGGAATTGCAGCTTTTAAGAGACAAAAAGTCCGAATATGATAATTTAACCGGTGAGGCATTTGATGCCCTTAGAATTCAGTTTAAAAAAGAAATTGATAGGATTACTAATGAACTACTTATTTTAGAAAATGAGAAAACCACTACTATTAATCCTTCATGTATCGCAGATAGCATAATAAATGAACTTAGGGCATTCCCGGATGGTGAGTCAATTGGTAACTATGATTTTAGAAAGTTATTTAAAAGATTAGTTGTTATCAATCGCGATAGACTTGTCTTTATAATTGGCTCTGATGATTTAAGCAAACTCCCACTTAATCCAAACGCAATAAGTATGGGATTTGTAGAGAGTTATGATTATGTAATTAGATCAAGTTCCTTTAGATGCTTATTTGGAATATACATTAATAAATAATTGATAGCTTTTTTATAATTGGCCTTTGGGCCTTTTTATTTTGTCTAAAATAGATAGCACCCCGTATCCGAGATTGGCTATCTGAGGTTGGGGGAGCAATCGAAAAACAAACATTACGGAACAAGTCGAATGGTTTTTTTGACTCAAAAATTGAAAATCAATGATGACAAAACTATTAAAAAGCGCACAAAAACAAAAGGAATGGCCCTTTTTGGTAACCATTCCACGTGTTCGCTAATTATGGAGCACGCGACGGGAATCGAACCCGCATATTCAGCTTGGGAAGCTGACGTTCTACCACTGAACTACGCATGCAACGATATAATTAAAACACAAAGAAAGGAAAAGAAAAAGTCCCACAAGGGACATATTTTCATTCTGGTGGGTACTGAGGGGATCGAACCCCCGACCTTCTGTACGTCAAACAGATGCTCTCCCAGCTGAGCTAAATACCCGGGATGGTGCCGACTATAGGAATTGAACCTACAACCTACTGATTACGATTCAGTTGCTCTACCAGGTTGAGCTAAGTCGGCGGCAACTTAATCGCTTAAATATAATATGCAAAATCGGAAAAACTTGCAACGATTTTAAGCGATTAATTTGGAGAAAATTAAATTGCGGCTCTACTTTCTTTTACTTTACGAGTAATGAGCAAGATTAGGGCGACAATTTCGTGCACCACTAGTGGGGCGATACTTAAACCTAAGACCATCATCCAATGCATGAAGTCTAATGACTTGGTTTTAAAGAATGTATTAACCCCAGGAATCATGACAACAGCGAACTGAAGGACAAAGCCGAAACCAAACGCAACCCATAAGAGCCAGTTCTTGGTTTTGAAGTTGTGAATGAATGATTTACGAATTGAGGTCATGCCTAACATATGGAATAGTTGAGAGATGGCAAGGACAGAGAAAGCGGCGGTTTGAGCTTCTTTAACAATTTCAGGCATATTTCCTTTTGGGGAAAGCATGAAGATGATGAGATTCCAACTTGTTGCGCCACCATCGACGATGGGGACTAAGAAGTAGGCCGCTAGAGTCACAGCCATGATTAGGAAACCATAACCAAGCATTAAAGGAATACTTCCCCGAGAGAATAGAGATTCTTTTGGATCCCGTGGTTTGTCTTTCATCACGCCGTGATCATTTTCGTCCGCTCCTAAAGCAACAGCTGGTAGAGAGTCGGTAACTAGGTTAACGAAAAGGATGTGGGCGGATAAAAGCGGGACAGGAAGATTAGATAGATATTCATTTTGAATAATTGCACCAATTAAAGTAATGATAACGATAGCAAACATCGTTAAAACTTCAGCGATGTTACTGCCGAGCAAAAAGACAACTGTCTTTTTAATGTTGTTATATATGCCACGGCCTTCTTCGACAGCTTTTTCAATAGTGGCAAAGTTATCGTCAGTGAGGACCATGTCAGCGGCGCCTTTAGCGACATCTGTTCCAGTGATGCCCATGGCAATACCAATGTCAGCGCTCTTAAGTGATGGTGCATCGTTGACACCGTCACCAGTCATAGCGGCGATATTGCCGTTAGCTTTGATGGCTTTAACAATGTTGACTTTATTTTCGGGTGAAACACGGGCAAATATGCGAACGTATTTCACTTTTTCTTGGAGTTCTTCAAAAGTCAATTGATCGATTTCATCGCCTGACATCGCTTGTGATTCATCTTCAGCGATGTGAAGCTGTTTAGCAATAGCTAAAGCGGTTGTTTTGTGGTCTCCAGTAATCATTATGGTTGTGATACCGGCTTTTTTGAAAATTTCAACTGCATCTTTTGCCTCAGGACGGGGTGGATCGATCATTCCTACTAAACCGACAAAGACTAAATCTTCTTCAGTCAGGGAGGAAGATTTCTTGTATGCGAGGGCTAAGACACGCAAGGCATCATGGGCCATTTCATCTGAAGCAGCGATAATCTTTTCGATATCGTCCTTAGTAATTTCACGAGCCTCGCCACTGATAAAAATTTGAGTGGTTTTTTTCAGGATGGAATCCAAAGCGCCTTTGGTAATGATGATTTCTTCACCATTATAAAGATGCTTTGTAGACATCATCTTACGAACGGAATCAAATAGATATTCATCGATACGAGGAGCTTTCTCTTCGAGGATATTCTTATATAATCCGTGTTTATTCGCGAATTCAACTAAAGCGACTTCGGTTGGATCCCCAAAGATGCCACTATCAGTTGAGGCGTTACTACAAAGAGAAAAGCCAGAGGAAAGCAATCGAAGTTCCTCGCTGGTTAAATTCTCTTCTTGGATAATTTTTTCGTCCATATAAGCGCGGACGACAGTCATTTTATTTTGGGTGAGCGTGCCAGTTTTATCAGAACACACTACCGAAACAGCGCCTAAAGTTTCAACTGAGTGAAGTTTGCGGACAATTGTGTTCGCCTTAGCCATTCGTTGAACACCGAGGGCTAAAACAATAGTGACGACTGCTGGTAAACCCTCAGGAATAGCGGCAACCGCTAAAGAAATTGCGAGCATAAAGTCGTCAATAACTTCAGTGATTAGGAAACCGCCCTTGCTGAGCCATAGACTAATCATCTGAATTCCAAAAATTGCGACAACAATAATAATTGTTAAAATACCGAGGAACTTGGAAATGCCTGCTAACTTCTTTTGCAATGGAGTAACTTCTCCATCATCTTCAGAAAGCATCTTAGCAATCTTTCCAGTTTCGGTTTTCATTCCAGTTCCGATAACAACGCCTTCACCACGACCATAGACGACTGGGGTGGACATATAGGCATAGTTAATGCGATCACCAACACCGACTTCTTCTGTGAATACAAAGTTGGCATTCTTTTCAACCGGCAAAGATTCACCAGTTAAAGATGATTCATCAGTTTTTAAGTTGATTGATTGAATTAAACGTAAATCAGCGGGAACCGTTCTTCCTTCTTCTAGGATGACGATATCCCCAGGAACTAATTCCTCGGCGCGAATCTCGCTTACTTTTCCGTCTCGTCTCACAAGACAGGTTGGAGAAGACATTTTCTTTAATGCCTCAAGAGATTTCTCAGCTTTTCCTTCCTGAACCGTTCCGATCGTCGCATTTAAAACGACAACGGCAAGGATAATTAGAGGGTCGGAAATAATTTCGATGATTTCAGGTTTTTCTGGAAAACTAGGCGAAAATAAACTATATAGCGAAATCGCCAAACTCAATAGAGCGGCAGCAAGCAAAATATAGATCATCGGGTCATTGAATTGGGAAAAGAAAACCGCGATTAGGGATTTTTTCTTTTTCTCCGCTAGGCGATTAAACCCGTGAGTGACAAGACGCTTACTAGCTTCTTCTGATGATAATCCATCCTGGGGATTGACGTCCAATTCTTGAAGGACTTCTTTCGCGCTTTTGGTTTCAAACATAGGCAATTACTCCTTAAAATCAAGTAGTATTCGTCTCGCGCATTAATCATGGTTAGTTCCCGGATATTTCTATCGTGTTGACGGTCACTAACTGAGCTACTCCCGTTTACTGTGTTTTATTATAAATAAAGATGGCGGAAAAGAAAATAGCAAACGATTATTTGCTACTTTTCTAAATGAATATGATGGGCTCTTCATTTGCTGAAGTGTTTTATTTAAGCAATGACAGAGGAGATATCCTTCAAGAATTTCTCGCGTTTATCGAGAGTGTCGGCTTCCATAAAGCTGATGTGATGCCATTCCGATTCAACAATACCAATTTGTTTTAAAGTGGCTTGCATAAAAGTCTTTTTAATCGCGTCTCCGGCGAATGATTCGATAAACCATTGAGTGGATGAAGCGGTTGTGAAGATGAAAGCCTTTTCAATATAAGTAAGCGTTCCTTCTAAGCCCTTCTCGGTAAAAATATAGGCGAAGTCCTTTTTCATGACTTTGTCGATAAATCCTTTGACCATCGCAGGCAAATCATTCCACCAAATTGGGAAGATAAATATAATACGCTTAGCCTTTTTAATCATTTCCTGATATTTGGTCACTAAAGAATCGTGCGTCTTGCCAGCGAAGAAAAGGCTGAGTTCCTCAGCATCGTAAGCTGGATTGAAGTTATCCTTGTACAAATCAATGATTTCATAGTGATGATTCTTCTTAGTTAGGGTTTCCGTGACAGAATCCAAAATCGCGTGATTGAAGCTATTGACATATGGGTGGGCGTAAACAATAAGATAGTTCATATTATTCCTCCTATTTACGAATTCATTTTTGCATAGAAAAAAACACATTTCTATGAATGTGCTTTTATTTTTTTGTCGCTATTTTGTTTTGATACTCCAATGATATTTGGCTAAATCGACGATGTCGTTAATAACTTCTACTCCATCATCCTTCAATCGCTGTCTCTGAAGGTCGATCCCACCACCGAAATGAGCGGCTAATCTACCTCGCGCATTAACCACTTTGAAACATGGCTGACCAATCGGATCGGGGTTATTGTGAAGAATATTACCCACGACTCTCGCTAATTTCTTATTTCCGAGATAAAGGGCGATATCTCCATAAGTCGATACCTTGCCCTTCGGAATAAGCTTCAAATATTCATAGACTTGTTGATCGTAAGTTTGTGTTTTTCTCATCGCTATTAGGGAGTTGGTTTATTCTTTTGGGGAAGAAGTTTGAAGAGTTCTTCAACTGCGAAGTGGACTTTTGTAACCGGGAATCTCTTATCAGTTGGGAAGAAATAGAATGTTTCATCACTGTCCGAGAAACTAATGCCATCCCCTTTGCCGAAATAGTCAAATTCGACGTGGACACTGTAATTTTCTAAAACTGTTTTGTGGATGTGGAGTTCTTCTTTGTTTGGGAAAACAGCATCGAGATTAAAACCATCCACGCTATGAGATAATTGTCCTTTGCCAAGTCGATAATACCCTGTGCTGTTTGGGAGGGCGTCGATATCGACTTCGACATTGATTTCATAGGTCTTCGCTTCAATCTCTTTTTTAACTTGTTCTCTCTCCCATTCGTACCAGTCGGGAATGTGAGAAAATTCTGTATTTCCATCGGTGGCTTGCATTTCGCCAAGCTCGGTCATCTGATAAGTTTTATGGCAGTGATCGCACCATAATTTAGTGCCTTCACTATGCATGCCGGTCTCTTCAAGGCAATGTGGGCATTTATAGAGAATTTTGTGTAAACCTTCCGCTCTTTTTTTGAAATTGATGCGGATGTTGTGGTGTTTTTGCCAATCGTAATCATCATATTTGAAAGCTTTGCGAATACGATTGTTAATCTCATCGATACTTAAAGTTTCAATTTCTTCCGCTGAAACGACACAGGTCATATCGGCTGTTGTTTTGAGCTTGCGTTTATATAGATAATTCCATACCGGTTGTCTCAAATGGTGGCCATGGCAAATTAACGTGACAACAGGTTTCTTGAGCATTTTTGCCATCTTGCCTAAGCTATCAGGAAGAATGGCGGTTGTACCGACTAGTGAATAACGGGCTTCGGGATAGATAGCACAAATGTATTTATTCTTATTCATGCTATGCATGATGTTGCGGACGGTTATAATATCGGAGACAAATTTTCTTTTAAGTAAACAGCCAACATTGCGGAGGAGTTTTTCTCTTCCAATAAATCTATCAACAGCGACGATGTAATTGGCGAACTTTGGCCAGATGGCCTTCACTGTGACTTTGAAATCGACAAAGCTGTTGTGATTGCACAACAAAAGATAAGGTCCTTTGACATTTTTCATGTTGTGTTTATGTATCTTGGCTCCGACCGCGACATCTTCTGGAAAAGCTAGGAGCCAAGTAAGTGGCTTAAGATACCATTTAACTTTTCGAGGCGGGCTCACCATATCAAAAGGAGATAATGCTCTGACCTCGGACAAACTCGCATATCTAATATCACTTATTTTCATATGGGTCTCCCTGATTTAAACCAATACTGGTTGTTTTGATTTTAAACTGAAATGGGTAATTTTACAAATTAAAAGGACTGATTCAATGTGTTTTGATATCAGTCCATTTGACATTCCATTTATGTTCGAAATTTTCAAAATTTATGGGATTTGGAAATGGTGCCCGAGGTCGGAATCGAACCGACATGGCTGTTAACCGATGGATTTTGAGTCCATTGCGTCTACCAGTTTCACCACTCGGGCAGCAATTACGCTGTGATTATTATATAAAGAATAAAGAAAAACTCAATCTTTTTCGAGACTGAGTTTCCCAATAATTGATTAATTGTCTCTAGAGTAATTTCAAGATATCGCTCTCGATTTCTAATGGCTTGAACGGTGGTTCATATCGGTTAACGATATTCCCATTGCGGTCAATAAGGAATTTCGTAAAGTTCCAGGCGATTCGCTTGCCGGAAGAGACTGGCGAGTTGTCCTTTAAATAACGATAAAAAGGGTGCTCGTTTTTCCCATTGACATCAATCTTTTCAAATTGAGGGAACTTGATTCTCCAGCGAAGGACGCAGGAGTCGTGAATTTCTTGCGAAGTGCCCGGGGCTTGTTTTAAGAATTGGTTACAAGGGAAGTCGAGAATCTCAAAACCTTTATCGTGGTGTCTATCGTAAAGCGCCATCAACTCCTCGTATTGAGGAGTAAATCCGCATTTTGTCGCGGTGTTGACGACGAGAAGCACCTTTCCTTTGAAGTCTGTTAGATTGACGTCCTGTCCTTTGTAGTCTTTTAAAATATAGTCGTAAAGCATAAATTATTACCTTCTTTCAAATAGAGTATAGCAAAAGGAAAAATCATAATATCAAAATATGCTCATGATTGTTTTCATCAAGAACACGGATACACATTAAAACGGATTTTTCGACATGTAATCTAGTTCTATTCAAATAGGATTTTATAAAGATCGATAAAACGATGTAATATCTTTTTCGTAAAAAAGACCTTATCTGCTGAGTAAGGCCTTTATATTAATCTATTTTGGCGCGCTTGATGCGATTCGAACGCATGACCTCAACCTTCGGAGGGTTGCACTCTATCCAACTGAGCTACAAGCGCATCATTCTCGAAAAAGAATACTTAAAGATAGCGTTTACCGCCGTCGAGAGACAGAGAAATGGCCGCTTAGGGAGAGTAAAATTTGGGAAGGCAAATAGAATAGCCAAGCAAAGTTAAATGGGAAAGTGACGACAACATTGATAAAGTGATCGGCGGGAAGACCTAATATATTTGATAAGTATCCTAGCCCAATAAAAATATCGCATCCGAGAAACAATAATAATCCGAAGGCGAGCAATGGGTAACTGCGAACGCGAAAGAAGCCGAGAACAATGTTGCAAATCAGTTGTGAGAAATACAAAACAGAGATAATGACCAGTAGATCAAACTTCATTCCAATGATGAAGAAAGCCGCCACCTCGAGAACCACCAAGAAAGAAAGGCGACTAATCAAATTAATCCACATCTCTTGTTTCGATTTCTTGATAGTCAAGATGGCAAGCATATAGAAAATTTGACACACACTGAAGGCGGCCATCGCTATACATTGATAGGCATAGTTAAGATATGGGCTTAATAAGACGAGGAACGTGTCAGCAACAAGGGTGAAAAGCAAAGCTAAGAAGACATATAAGTTAAAAATTCTCTTCTTTCTTAACAAAGCAATTAATCCAGTTATTAGACATAAACAAATCGCGGAGTATTGAAAGAAGAGGATGTTTTTCACATTCGGAACAAACTCAATGAAAATGAATAAAACAGTTTCTGTAATAAGAAATGCAAACAAATAGATTGTGTTCAATAATCCGCTAAATCTTCTCATATTAGATAGAAGCCTTTTCAGTTTGAAGATAACTTTGATGAATCGCGTGACAGACTTTATTAATTCCAAAGGCTACCCAGTAAATTATGGAAGCGACCAGGCAGAATCCAAAAGCATAAGCCAGCAAGAAAACCACGTATGGAGTATTAGCGTACATCACGCTCAAGATTGGCAAGTGGTTCGGGAAGTATTGGCTGATATAGAACATGTTAAATGTTTCAGTTGTGAATAACGGGACAAGATAATTTAGTCCTAGTGCAAGGAGGAAGAATCCAGCAAAGACAATGAAGCTGCCCAACCAAAACCAGGCATTAAATGATTTGCGGTAGTATACTAGCAGGTATATACCAACAGCAATTTGCAAGCCGTGATGAATCATCGTTTGGATATTGATGCCGATTGTTGTGGTAAAGACATCATTTGGATAAATTAAAACCACTAGTCCACCGAATAAACCAAACAAACCGAGATAGCCTAAGAATGCATCGCGAACTTTTCCTGGTTTTAGAAAACCAGCAATGATCATAACATACATCGGAGTAGAGCATAGTTGTAAGGGAAAAGCATACCATTGATAATCAACAACTAGATTTCCGCCATCAAGTCTAAAGGTGAAAACCAATTGCTTGTAGATTTCAAAAAGAATCATGATGCCTCCACAAACAAATAGCACAGTCCGCAAGGATTTCTCGCTGTGGCGCATATTAGCAAGAAAAATCATCCCAACAAGTGAGATGATCAAAATACCGACAAACATAAGATGAAACCAGCCAAAATTTCCTGGCTGATTCATACTGAGAGAAAAGAAGCCAACGATCTTTTTTAAGAACTCCATGCTTGATGTCCTCCGATTTTCAATTTCAAATTATACTCTAAGACACCAAAAAAAGAAATGACCACCAAATTCGTAATCTAAATTAGGTGTTCATTACTATAATCTTATTAGACTTCTAAAGGACCTTTATAAATGCTCATGCCACCCAGCACGTTGGTTGCGTTATATCCTTGCTTATCAAGATAGCGGGCAGCGATATCGCTTCGAGCTCCAGAATAGCAGACTACATAGTAGTGACTGTATTTTTCTAATTGATCAATGTTCTTTATAAAAGTAGACATTGGAATATTAATCGCACCAGGAATGTGCCCCTCTGTGAATTCATAATCTTCTCTAACGTCGATGATGTTGGGTTTTTCATTAGCGATGGCTTGTTCGAATTCCATCATTGTAATTGTTGCAAACATATTATTTCTCTTCTTTCATTCTTCCATAAATTCCATAAGAGCCATCCAAATTATAAACATCATAACCTTTGGCTCTTAAAATTCGTTCGGCATTGTAGCTTCTTGTGCCAGATTCACAATAAGCGACGATCTTTCGATCTTTCGGTATCTCATTATACCTTTTATATAATTCGCTGATATCAATATGCATTGAACCTTCGATGTAACCATTGGATAGGCGTTCCATTTCGCTTCTCACATCGAGGAATAAAACTCCTTCTTGTTTAAGATTTTCGACATCGTGCCATTGATAGGTGCGCGATAATCCAAGAATGACATTCTGAGCAACATATCCGGCAAGATTAACAATATCTTTCGCGCTGCTATAGGGTGGTGAATAGGTTAACTCTAGCTCTTGGAGATCGGTGACCTTAATTTTTCCTTTAATCGCAGTGGCAATCACATCAATGCGCTTATCAACGCCTTTTTCTCCGACCGCCTGAGCTCCTAAAATCATTTCTGTGTCTGGATTGAAAATGACTTTGAGATTAATCAATGTCGCGCCGGGGTAGTATCCGGCATGATCGTTAGCCTGAAGGTGAATGACGTGATAATTTTGTCCTTCTAGCTGTCGCTCATTCAAGCCAGTTGAGGCAAAAGTCTTATTGAAAATTCGAACAATTGATGTTCCAAGCGATCCGCGGTTAGTCACTGGCAAATCAGAGAGAATATCCGCCAATTGTCGTCCCTGACGGTTGGCTGGAGAGGCTAAGGAAATTAGTGCATCTTCATTAGAAATTTGATTTTTCACAATAATCGCGTCCCCAACTGCATAGATGTTCGGATTGGAGGTCTGATATTTTTCATTTACGATGATTCCACCCTTTATTCCGAGCTTTAATCCCGCTTTTGCGGCTATTTCGGTGTTAGGAATTACTCCAATAGAAGCGATTATAAAATCAATATCGAAGACATTCCCGCTATTCAAGTGGACATGATTGCCATCGATTTGGACAATTTCAGTATTCGTGTAAACATCTACCCCATTTTTGATTAGTGTTTCTTTAGCAAAAGCCGCCATCTCGGGATCGAAAGTGGTAAGAACTTGAGGAGCCTTTTCGACGATTGCTACCTTAATTCCTTTTTTAGAGAGGTTTTCAGCAACCTCAAGACCGATATAACCACCACCAATCACTAAAGCGCTGGAGGGATTACGCTCCTTGATGAATTCCATAATCGCGTCGAGATTAGGGATATTGCGCAAAACAAAATGAGGAATTGTGTCGAGACCAGAAATATTTGGAACGATTGGTTTTGCCCCAGTTGAAAGAACTAGTTTATCGTAACTTTCCTCGCAATTTTGTCCATCCTTGATATAAGTGATGCTTTTCTTTTGAGGGTTAATATTGGTAACCTCGCTGTTAGAGCGGATTATCAGGTTGAATTTATTGATTAAATCTTCTTCCCGGGCAACTAGTAGGCGCGAACGGCTGCTGATTTCTCCGGAGATATAATAAGGTAGACCACAATTAGCGAAAGAGACATAAGGACCTTTATCAAAGACAATAATCTCATCTTCAATATTTAAGCGGCGGTAGCGATTGCCAAAACTCATGCCTCCCGCGACTCCACCAACAACGACAATTTTCTTTCTTCTGTCCATACTTTTATTCCCTTTATGTGCTTATGATAACTTTTTAAATTACTTAATAGCAAGTTACATGCTTTGTGCACGGGAAATGAAAAAGGCTCACGGCCTTTAATCTATTTACTAATTGATAGCGTCTTACTTAATCTTGTAAAAAGATTTATACCATTGAGCAAATCGTCTTAATCCGTCTCGTAAACTTGTCGATGGTTTAAAGTTAAAGTCTCTCTCCAGCTCGCTGGTGTCGGCGTAGGTAATAGGAACATCACCTTTTTGCATGGGAACCAACTTTTTATGATCATCGAAATTGTAATCAGCCGGTAGAACGCCGGCAGCGACCAATTCTTCAGAAAGAATTTGAACAAAATCTAATAGATTTTCTGGCTTGTTATTGCCGATGTTATAGATGCGGTAGGGGGCGATAGGTAATCCATCTTCTCCAAGTTCGACCGTTGGGGCTTTGCCCATGACTTTAATAACACCATCAACAATGTCGTCGACATAGGTGAAGTCGCGTTTGCAGTTGCCATAATTGAAAATCTCAATTGTTTGACCTTTAATCAGTTTATTGGTGAATGAGAAATACGCCATATCGGGTCTTCCCATCGGTCCATAGACAGTGAAAAATCTCAATCCGGTTGTCGGAATGGAATAGAGTTTGGAATAGGCGTGGGCTAATAGTTCGTTAGACTTCTTGGTCGCTGCATAAAGGCTGACTGGATTATCAACTTTGTCATCGGTTGAAAATGGGACTTTAGTGTTTCCGCCATAGACTGAGGATGAGGATGCATAAACCAAATGTTTAACAGGATGATAGCGGCAGGCCTCAAGGATGTTATAAAAGCCAATAATGTTCGAGTGAATATAGACCTCGGGATTATCAATCGAATATCTCACTCCGGCTTGAGCCGCTAAGTTAACAACAATATCGAACTGATATTTCTCGAATAAACTATCAATGAAAGCTTTGTCAGCAAGGTCGCCTTTTTTGAAAACGAACTTAGTAAAAGGTTGAAGCAAGTCTAAACGGGCTTCTTTGATGGAAACATCATAATAATCGTTGAGATTATCAATGCCAACGATTAGATTGTCTGTTGTTTCGAGAAGTTTCTTACAAAGAAACGATCCAATAAATCCTGCCGCACCTGTTACCAATATTTTCATTTTCATTGTCTCCTTAGTCTCTATTAAAGAGGTCTCGTGAAAAGACCTTTTCTTTCACATCGTCTAGTGATGAATGATAACGATTCGCAATAATAACATTTGAATTTTTTTTGAATTCATCGAAATCTTTGATAACTCGGCAATTAAAGAACTTACTCTCTTGTAATGTCGGTTCATAGATGATGATTTCAGCACCTTTGGCGTTGAGCCTTTTCATAACTCCTTGAATAGAAGTTTGTCGAAAATTATCCGAGCCTGATTTCGTAGTTAGGCGATAAATACCAACTACGACGTGGTCTTTACCATCATTTTTATAACCCGCCATTTTTAGAACTTCATCACAAATGAATTGCTTTCTCGTTTTATTAGATTCGACAATCGCGGAGATTAAATTCTCAGGGACATTTTCAAAATTGGCTTTTAGTTCTTTGGTGTCTTTTGGCAAGCAATAACCGCCATAGCCAAAGGAGGGATTGTTGTAGAAGTCGCCAATGCGAGGATCAGCGCAGACGCCTTTGATAATGTCTAATGTATCTAAACCTTTGGTTTGTGCAAAAGTATCGAGTTCATTAAAGAAGGCGACTCGAAGCGCTAAATAAGTATTGGCAAATAACTTTACTGCTTCCGCTTCAGTGCATCCGAGAATGTGGGTTTCAACATTTTCTTTGATTGCTCCTTGCTGAAGCATCGAAGCGAATTCTTTAGCTTTGGAAAGATAGGGTTCTTTCTTCTCAGGAACTCCCACCACAATTCTTGATGGATAGAGATTATCATATAAGGCTTTGCCTTCTCTCAAGAATTCAGGAGAGAAAAGAATCTTATCGTATTTGTGTTTTTCTCTTGCGTGCTTGGTAAAACCAACCCCTTACAAAATATTGAATACCACCAAAATCTTTATATTGATATTCAATGTGTTTGTTTCCATATTGTACAAACCCAACAGGATCGCTGAAATTTAAATGGCCACCAACATCCTTAAGAAATTTATCTGTTTTTTCTTTGCTCACTAAAACCGCAAAAACAAAAGCGTCGTTATCATTATCTAAAAAGCTACATACTTGTACCCACAAGCAATTGCCTAAATCGTTTTTTATGAATTCTATGTTTTTTATTTGGTTATAGTCTATAGTTTCTTTCATCTTTAATCTCTATTTTAATACAAAGTTAGCTTCTGCCCACAATTGGTCTTTAAACTCTTTAGTAAAGTTAAAACTAGGAATAACGTTTGTGGAATTAATCTTAATAACCCAGAACCTTCTATTGCCAGTTAAGTCTCTAAGATAGCCTTGCTCTCCATTAACTGTAGCGAAGATAATGCATTGTCTTGGGTGTCTTTCTACATGTTTTCCATAGGAAGCTCGATATTTATCTTCAGTTGTGGAGATGTCTTTAACGTACTGTAGTAATCCCTATTTATTTTTTGCTGCAAATAATTCCTACTGTAATAATCCCAACTTGAGATGTGTTAATCGTATATACTATATTATTAATAATATAGTGTGTTAA
>Ga0208694_1003121_pt1 | contig 16368 bp, 13 predicted proteins | sample AD_UKC078_MetaG_FD_184442 | JGI IMG/M metagenome (GOLD analysis project Ga0208694, IMG submission 184442) | Active sludge microbial communities of municipal wastewater-treating anaerobic digesters from USA - AD_UKC078_MetaG (SPAdes) (version 2) | ecosystem: Engineered > Bioreactor > Anaerobic >...
CAGCCAATTACATATTAACCTTAGCAGACTTTGCCTCAATCCCCTACAGAAAAATGCACTTTATGTAAATTATCTCAATGACTTAGACTTTCCGGATGGACACTAACTAATACCCTGATAGACATCTCTGTAGGTATTTACAACCTCAAGCCAATCTCTAGTGACGACAAAAGCAGAAGCATTCTTAATCATGCTCTGGCGCAGGTTTTCCATACTGATTACTCTCTTGACCTTGGCTAGTAAAGATGCGACATCTCCGGCGGCGAAAACCTCACCACATCCTTCTGGCACCAGTTCCATAAGACCACCTACGTCACTTATTATCACATTCTTACGCATGGCCATGGCTTCCAGAGGCTTGAGAGGAGTTGTCAACTCGGTTATTCTTTCACTATATCGAGGATATATCAGGACATCGACAATCGAATAATATTCCTGAACTTCTGCATGTGGCACATTGCCCGTCATTATCACACGGTCAAGCAATCCGAGTTCTTCAACCATGGTTCTAATTTTATAAAAAGTCTCTCCTTCGCCTACTAGAACCAACTTAACTGGTTCATGCCGGAGTTCGTTCATCAGCATAACAAGTAGATCGACCCCTTCAAACTTGAAAAAGGAGCCGATAAATCCTAGAACAAAAAACCCGTCGAGCTCATGTTTCTTTGCCAACGTGGTCGAACGAGTGAGTTCGCGAAACTCATCAAGTACAATACCATTGGGAACAACGGCTATCTTATCATTGTTGATCCCTCTTTCCAGCAAATCTCTTTTGATGCCTTCACAGATTGCTACCACATTGTCAGCCCGCTTACATACCAAAGTTTCTAAGAATCTTGTAGTCATGTAGCGCAAATCGCCTTCACTGCTTTTTCCTGAACTAACTGCAGCATCCTCCCAAAAAGCGCGTATTTCGTAAACAACCGGCAAACAATGTTTCTTCCCCGCACGTACGGCCGCCATGCCGCAAAGAAGCGGAGAATGGGCATGCAGTATATCAACTTTTTCCTGTTCTATCACATAATCAATTTTTTTTGACAGCGCCGCGATCTCATCAAATTGATTTAAAAATGGAATCTTCCATCTGGTCTTAAATCTACCACTTCGGTAATAAACTATGTTATTAATAACTTCCCTCTCTCCGTCATATTTTGTCTGACGAAATGAAGTGAGGCAAACTGGCTCCATACCGATCTTTTTCTGGGACTCGACGATACCCTTGGCTCGAATAGCATAACCTTTCAAATCGGGCAGAGACAGATCCAATATATGGAGAACCTTCATCTTTATCGCCCCCTTTGCTGCGCAAACGTTCCTAAAATAATAATGCCTCTACTGGAGGTATTGTTTCTTCCACTCAGAAATTACGAGCATGGACATCAAAAGCTTGCTATGGTCCTCCACACCATTGGCATGATGCTTGATCAAATCGTCAAGCAAGTGAGGCTGAAGCCAGAACGCACCCTTTAACCTTCCTACTATCTCTTTAATTGCAGGGACAAGCTCACCCTTGAACCAGCTTTGTGTTGGTACAGGGAAACCCATCTTTTTTCGGTATATGATTTCCCGGGGCAAATAACTTTCCATTATTTTCTTCAGCATCAGTTTACCTTCACCCTTATCAATCTTAAAGCTTGAAGGCAGTTTAGCTGCGGCCTCCACCAAACGGTAGTCTAAAAACGGCACCCGCAACTCAACAGAGGCCGCCATAGTCATCTTGTCGGCCTTGATCAACAAATCATCCACCAGCCAGGTTTTCGTATCGACATACAGCATTTGCATTAAGGGGTCGCAATCTTTAACCCTATGAAAATAACTTGAGAATGTGTCTTCCAAATAGGTTGTTTTTCGGGGATAAAAATCATTGTGATAATATTTAAACTTCAGTGTTGGCGTCAGATAGCTGGATGTACCCTGGTAACGCTTTCGCAGTGGCAATTGCAGCCAGTCAGCATACTTGCGATGTTTATCCTGGGGAAGTCTCGACCCCATGGTTTGAATCAATGGGTACAAGCACTTGGGAATGACAGTATGCAAGGTGTTAATATTTTGCATAAAGCGATATAAAAAATACCCACCAAATACTTCATCGCTGCCTTCTCCGGAGAGCAGCACAATGGCATTCTCTCGCGCCAATTTTGATATATGGTAAAGAGGTATGGCGGCAGGCTCGACAATTGGTTCTTCCGCGAAGTGAACCAGCGTATTAAGCGAGGACAGAAAATTATCGGCTTCAAGATGGAACACGTGGTGTTCTGTTTTAAACTGATCAGCTACACGCTGGGCATAATCTTCTTCAGAATAGGCATTATGATACCCAATTGTAAAGGTCTTAATCTGCCCTTCATGACTGACTTTATTCATAAGCCCGACTACCGCGCTTGAATCCAGGCCGCCGCTTAAGAAAACGCCCAAAGGCACATCGCTTATAAGTCTTTTCTGCACAGAATCAACAAGTAGTTCCTCAACCTCTTCCTTGGCCTGTTTAAAAGTGATGTTCCGTACAGAATCCGGCACAAAGTCCCAATACTCATGGTCCTTGAATTTTGAACCTTCAACCATGAGATAATGGCCAGGAAGCACCTTTTTTATATTCTTGAATATGGTTTGAGGCCCCGGAACATAGCCAACGCTGAAGTAGGCATCCAGCACATCTTCGTTCAGCTTTGGTTCCACTACTCCCGACCTCAAGATGGGTTTTATCTCTGACGAGCAAACAAAGACTTCGTGATCACGATAATAATAGAGTGGTTTGACACCCAAACGGTCCCTCACCACCCAGAGACGTCTTTTTCGACTATCCCAAAGAGCAAAGGCGAACATGCCATTGAATCTCTGAACACAATCCACGCCCCATTCTTCGTACCCATGTATAATCACCTCTGTGTCACAGTTTGAGCGGAAAATATGTCCTTTTACTAAAAGCTCTTGCCTGATTTCCTGATAATTATAAATTTCTCCGTTATAAACAGTGATGACCTGCCCATCCTCATTTGTCATTGGTTGATGGCCGTAAGATAGATCAATAATACTCAATCTTCGATGTCCAAAACCAATACTACCTGAAATGTGATATCCTGTATCATCAGGACCACGGTGTGCCATACAATCAGTAGCTCTTTTCACAATTTTAGCATCAATGGGATGCGATGCATCAAAATAAGAAATGCAATATATTCCGCACATTTAGGATAGCAGTTCTCTGAAAAGATTAACAATCCTATCCGCCACATTTGCCCATGTGTTTGATGAACCATACAAGGCAATCTTACCCCTGTTCCAGTTTTTTTCCAGTGCTCCCCTAAGTGCCTCTGATAGTTGGGCTACATCACCCGGCGATACAATGAAGCCATAATCATCTGATGAGATAAGATCAGGAATGCCACCCACATTGGTTGAAACTACAGGCACGCCACAAGCAATTGACTCTATGACAACATTCGGACAACCCTCCCATAATGAGGGCAAACAATAAACATCAGCTACATTGTACCAAGTGCATACATCTTCGTGCGGCACCTCACCAATAAAACGCACTTTATTTGCGATATTCAATTGCTGAGCAAGACCTACCAAATGAGTACGCAATGGCCCATCTCCAACCATGATAAGCTCCGCATCATTCACATCTAATAAAGAAAACGCCTTGAGCAAATACTCTAGCCCCTTTTCCTTAGACAATCGGCACAAAGATAAAATATATTTCTTCCCAGGTTTAAGATAGCACTTTCCTTGTGCTTTAGTTTTCTCTGCGGCGTAAAATTTCTGAGTGTCTATACCATTTGGTATGACTGTGACATTTCTATCTTCAACACCGTACTCATCCACTACCTTGTTCTTCATATCCGTACTTACGGCTATAATATGATCTACGGATCTCAGAGTATCCATGAGCATTTTTTTTCTTAAAGAGTTCTCAAAATAACAAATGCTTTCATTTCCTCTAATTGTAACAACAATTTTTTTATTAAATAATCTAGCCCATTTTAGGCCAGCATACGCGTCGGGATATACCCAATGAAAATCCAGTAAATCATAACTATCTTTTCTAAACTTCTTTATAATAAATTTATTTATAGACTTATAATAAAGATACCCGTCAGAAAACTTGCATATTTTAGGTACTAATAGATACCGAGGATGGTGCACATGTAACCCATCAAATTCTTCTTTTAATGGTATGGCTTTTGTATAACGATAATTGTCTATCATATATGAAAGAGGGAAGTATGGGACCGGAGCCACAATAGTAGTGTTTACCACTTTCGACAGGCTTTTTAGTCTCTCTTTTACAAAAACGCCAACATTAGGTCTTTGATTATTAGGAAACATATGACTGACTGAAAGAATTTTCATCACAATGCCATTTTATTGTTTCATTAGGTTTTATAAAACTTTATATTTATATCTTGGGATAATAAAGTCTCGGTACTCACTTGCCCAATCCCGAAAACCAGCTTCCGCCGCTTTGATCACATTATACATCTCTCTGGCGGTAACATAGTGCAAGACAAAATTTTTCTCGTCGTTATACTTACTTTCAAGATAGATATAAGCTTCATCTGCTTGACCACCAAATATTGAGTCGAAGTCTGTTTCTCTGCACCCATGCGCATGTAATTTTATGAAGAACCAATTTGGTTGACCATCAATTTTCACAGCATTATTCACCAGATAATCTATTCGTTCAGGAAACAAGTAATCGGATCTACTAATATTTGAAGTTTCAATTGATGGCTTATATCCATGTACCCTTGAACGCCATCTCAGCCCAAGGATACCTTGAATGAGCATCAAATCCCCCCAAGCTTTGCCGCTGACTTCAACTGGCCTGCCACTATCATAGGACTTTGGCCTTAAGGGGTTATCTTTGGCATAATACATTCTATTTACCATAGCGGGTTGCGCTATACCCAGCGATGGGAAAGTAAAGTCGGCATAACAGCCACATTCCTTAAGAATCGATATCTCATCGTTTACGCCACAAAAAGAAGGACCTCGGGAATTATCAAGTGACCAGTCTCCATGAATAAAAGCGAATTTCCTTTCCCCATTAGGCAAACAGAATATCCCATACTTAGAGTAATCATCAAGGCACTTTAATATCTTTGCCTTGAGTGACTCTGAGGTGTCTGGAAATGGGTGCATGTGATTATGGTGTAGATGCATTTCTATCTCACCAAGATCTTTTTGACAAAGATCAACGAGATCTTTCAGAAAGATATGATCCAGATGCGGTGGATAGAACCATGTATGCTGAGGAGGCTTACCGTCAGAATCCCTATGCTGATCAGCCATTATTGGATATCCTTCCACCCATGCCTTCACTCTGTTCGCTGCACGCTCCTTGTCCACCCCTGAATGAAACGGCTCGAAATGATCAACGAAACACAGAAAAACATGAACAGGTTGGCTGAGATCAACCCTCTTTCTTGAAAAAAGGGATCCCCATAAATATGAAGGCAGCCAATACCGAAGCCCTTTCTGCGCTATCGACATGTATTATACCTGATATATATATTTAAAGGTCAAGATCACCATCAAACAGCGAAATATCTCTAAAACCTGGCGTATTCTCTCTCAACTTTTCATCGATAATATTTATGAATACATCCCGGGGTTCTCTCTTTATGAAACAGAACTTCTTCAGCAGATATTCATACCGCTGGGTCCCGAAATAATTGATCTGGATCGAACGGGCCTTCTGAATATACATTTCATGAAGGAATCTGGACAGCAAAATTTCCTCTGAATGTGCTCCAGAAGAAGATATCTGTTCGACGATCACCACATCATTCTGTACAAAGAATATTATATAGCCGAATAATTTACTGTCGCCCGATTTCAATAAAAACACTTTTGAATTGCTCGTACCAACATCCGTGTACCTCCACTTGAGGTAGTCTGCCGAGCTTCTTACACCACGATTATCCGACATGCCTTCTAGAATTGAAGCATTGCCGACTTTGTCGATCACTATCTTCATTTCTTTGAGTATTCCCCTATAACGTAGATTCGCCCATTGAATGAACGACACCCTGTATAAGAGGATATCAATAAGTGGTGAAACGAGCTTGATAACATGTTTATTAGGTATTATGGGCTGAATTTTCTCCTCACACTTTAAGATCTTGCTCCATCTGAAAGCAGAGCCTATCCTTATATACCCAGCCCTTTTAAATACAGGTTGAGACATCTGATTGGGCATGGCCAGTAATACCTGATACCCAAGATCTTGTGCGCCCTTTACCAGGGCATTTAGCATCATGATAGCCGGTCCGAGTGTACGATGCTGCTTTTGTATTATGATATCGCAGTTTACTCCTACAAGAACGGATTCGCCGTTTATATCTAATTGACGGGGGAATACGGACAGGCTGCCTGCCGGCTTCTCACTTTCGTTATGAAATATCATCCAGGTCGAAGTAACACCATAAGAATTATCTTTATATAATGCTTGTAAACGTTTCAGTTCCGGCTTTCTCAGCACCTCTTTCCAGAGTTGGAACAATTGCTCTTTATCCTTTTCAAAAAAGAATTTTCTTACATGATATCCCATAAGTTTCCTAAGCCTTTCGTTCTTAAAAATTCAGTATCTCTGAAAGATGCTGATCACCCTTTGAATAGGCATCCTGATTTCTTTATCGATAAAGAAAAGCAACAATAAATAGATTGAGAAAAAAGGAAATGTTGTATTAACGATATTGATAAATTTGCTATGTATATGAAAAAATGATGAATACCATGACGCAAAAATAAAAGCTATCAATGAAAAGATGGCATACTGTGCTACTTTTGTGTAATGAATCTTAAAGTCGAAATACTTCCTTGAAATAATATAAAAAGCCAACAAATAACATATATAAGAAATCAACGTTGCAAACGCCGCACCCATGATCCCATACACAGGAACGAGGAGAAGATTCAAGCCTATATTCGTGAAGGCAGCCACAATCATGGTGATGAGAATAATGTTGGTCTTTTTTGCAAAGTGCAATCCAGCACTTAAGGGGAAATCAAGTGCTTGAAGAAATACACCTATAAGAACAAAGGGAACGACCTGAGCCGACCTTGCGTATTTTTCAGATGCAAGGAGCGTTATTAAATCATGCGATATTAATACTGACAGAAAACAGACAGGGATAGCGAACATCAAGAAGTATCTAGTTATATTCGCAAGCAAATCTCTAATCTCTTCCTTTTTGCCACCTTCCCAGAACTTGAATATCAAAGGAACCAGAGCCAGATTTAGCGGGCTCACTAGTAATTCTTTGAGATAGAGGCATAGATTGTAGCTTACGCTGTATACAGCTACATCTTCTGCTCCCAAAAAGGTGGCAATTACATACCGGTCTCCGGTATTGAGAATTATGAAGGGAACTGAGCTCAAGGCGAGCGGGAGTCCATAAGAAAACGATTCTCTCAGTATTCTTTTTGATAGAATGCTTTGCCCTGAAGAGTAGAATCTGAATTTGAAAACCAATAAAAATAAAAGTATCGCCACAATAGCTCCCTCAATGAAAACCATCCCCAAATAGAACGCAGCAAGGCTGTTAAAAAGAAGAACAAGAGTTATTGCAATGATCATCCCACCATACTTCCTGATGATGCCAAAAAGGTTATAAAGGAAAATCATGCCCTCCATCCGGAATGGTGTATTGAGCAGCATAAACAAATTTTGCAGTACCATCCAGATAAGCGCAAGGATGATGGGAACAAAGGCATACTGGACAAAATGCCAGAATGAACCCAGTAACAGGCATGCAATAACGGCAGCCACCATAAAGACGAAACCGAAGATACAGATGATTAAAAACAGGGTCGATAACAGTACCGAGAGCTGATCCCTTTGCTTATACTTCTCGTAAAGCCTCACTAATGAGCGGTTGACCCCCAGCGATGATACGGTCATCAACAGGGTAATGGTGACACCTATAAGACTAAATATCCCATACTGTTCTTTGGAGAAAACACGAGTAAGTATGGGGAACGAGATGAGCCCAGACAACATGATCAAGGCTTCACCCCAGAAAAATTGAGAGGTTTCCAAAAATAGTTTTCGCCTACTGCTCATAAGATTATTTATTTAACTAACCATAGGCAATGTCATGCAGGTTGGGAATCAGGACTATCCGAAAAGATTCCTTCATTAAAAACATTCTGTTGAACTGCAACAATCAAAGCAATTATTACATAAAGGATGGAAAAATGTACCCTGTTTGAAAATATCGCACAACTCCAGAACCCAATTAGCGCTATTATAAGAAAGCGATGGATTACAACACCTTCCGTTTTTCCACGGACATCTGAATCATCCAAGAGCTTTCTGCGGCGCAAATATTTCCATGCCTGCCAGATAGGATAGCAGCTGAAGAGGGTGAAGAAGACACCTCCCGGAATTCCGGTTTCTGCGAAGACCTGAATCAGGGTATTATGCGGTGGCAGCCCCCGAATACCGCCATAATGACGCATGGCACTGGTTGACTCTCCTGGGCCTATTCCAAGGATAGGATGATCCCTGATCATACGTGCACAGGCCTTCCACTGCTCGATCCGATGCTCCGAAGAGTCATCTCCTATCATACCACCTGCAAGATCAGCGCGCTGTAAGACTATTGATGCACCGAAGGTCAGAATTGCAAACAGCATGACACTCGTTAATATAGCTCTTAAAGACTTTGGTACCCCCTGCATTGATAGTAAGCTGATTATTACTACAACAGACAGCCCCAACAGGCCCTGCCTTGAACCACAAAGAACTATGCTTGTTGCAAAAAGTCCAACCAGAATCAGATACCCATATCGCAAATACTTATACCTGGAGGTTTCCATAAAATAAAAAACCAATGGTATGATTGTCACTTGGATCAACACGAGATCATTAGCATTTTCATACCATCCAAAGCCTTCGGCACGGAAGCCTGGTAAGTAATTCTGAATGGAGTAATATGCAAGATAGGTTAGGCTGATCATAATTGTGCTAATCAGGGTTCTAATGTGTTTGACCTCAGTGCATTGTTTCACGATCAGGTAAAATATGATTATAAAGTTCAGCCACAAGATCAATGTATCTATTCCCGCACGTAACCAGACAAAGCTGGAACTAAGAACTTGCCATATAACAAAGAGTAAAAAAAATTGGGTGTATTTACTCGCAAAGATAGGCTTGCCGTTTTTTTTCCCAACTATGAAATACATTAGCAATGCAGCCAGTGCCGAATACCTATATGGTTGTATTGGCTCTAGGGCAGGAAAAACAAAGGCCGGCTGGAAAAACATGACAAACGTAAACAGAAGGAGAAAGAAGAAAGCCATTAATGCATCTTTTCTTGTATCAAATCGTCGTAGAGCTCTTCATATTCCTGCAGCATGCGTTTAATTGAATATTGATCCCATATCAGCGTGCGTGCATTGTCCCTCATACCCCGTAGCAACTCTACATCATGATAAAGTTCCTCCAGTCTTCCGGCCAACATTGTCTCATCACCCGGTTCAACCAGAAAACCATTCACACCATCTTTGACAAGTTCAGCAGCCCCGACTGAACGTGTGGCTAATACGGGAACCCCCGATGACATAGCCTCAAGCATTACATTAGACATACCCTCATGCCGGGCAATACTTGTTGAAACTAATACATCAGCAAGGCACAGGAGTTCTGGTACATCACCCCTGTTACCCAGTAGAAAAACAGCATTATGCAGGCTCTCTCTTTCTATAAAGGAAGTCATTTTCTCTCGATCAGGCCCATCACCAACGAAAAGTATTTTTAGTTTCATGGATGGATTGTCCATCATTAAGCGTTTAAGTGCATACAAAAGCATCATCGGTGCTTTTTCAAGTTTGAGGCTACCGATGACTATGACATAAAATGATTGTAGATCAAGCAAATAGCCTGCAGAATACAGGCGTTCGATTATCTCCCTTTTGGGGTAGTTTCCATTAAAAATCTCTGTGTCTACGCCATTCCTGATTACCTTTATACTTGACAGCGGCAGCCCGATGATGGTGTTCACCCTGATTTTCAACGACTCGGAAACGGAAAGGTTGGCATCGCACAGGGAATAAATAATTCTTTGCGCAATTTTCTGGTGACGTTTTGTGAAAAAACTGCCATGTTCACCATTTATGACAACCGGCACCCTTGCAAGTCTGGCTGCCAGTATACCATAGAGCGATCCTTCACCCCAGGCGTGGGTATGTACGATATCTACTCTTGAGCGTTTAAAAAATAAGGCCAACCCAATCACATTCCTAAATTTAAAACCCTTAGAATAATCCATACAATAAGCTTGCGTAGATGGATTAAGCCTTTTGGCCATAGGTCCTAATGCATTCAAGCAGCAGATAATAGGGTTGAAACGGCTGCGATCAAGGCGGTTACAGATATTTACCACCCCATTTTCCATTCCACCGATACCGAACCTGTTTAACACATGGCAAATGGTAATCTTGTTATCTATTTGGGCGCTCATTCTCATAATCTATAAAATAGCTGATCGTTTTTCATGGAATAATGACGAATCGTTCAGGCAAATATTGTGCAACGATCTACAGACAAGTCGAGGATAAGATTTTGTTTCTTTCAAAACACGCTTACTTGAGGCTAAACCTTTATTCTGGGACGATGGAAAGCCCAGTGGGTTATGATGCTGACAGGATCAAAACCCAATTGAATCATGGGCTTCCACTGGGGAATATTGTCTATGTGAACAACTCCCCAAATATTTCTTAATTCGTTACTATTATTCTCTTGGATAATATATGCCATCAATGACTTCGCCACCCCTTTCCCTCTAAACTTAGGCAATACGGTGTTATAGTTCAGTTCGGCATCGTTTTCTCCAAAGATCAGGAAACGGCTGTTTTCTCCTGGAAAAGCCAACCAGTGGATGGCTGCAATATCGTTATTGATGAACGCGACATATGGTTTGGTAAAACCATGAATTTCATCACAATAAAATTCAATCGGCAATCCCGGATGGTCTTGTCTAATGCTGCGCAGATCCTCTAAAGAAATCTCCATCATCTTGAGGGATTGATTCTTCTCAACATACCAAAAAGGTTTTTCAAAATTTAATCTCAACACCATGAATTTATTAAGATACAAATACCCAAAAATGATATTATCGACAGTCTTTCTCAAACCTACTGAATTAATTGATCGAATAAAATATTTTAACTTTCCTAGCATAAGTCCACCGCCTAGACTTTGACGAATGCTACGATCAGCGTTCCACTTTATCCCAAAGTACATTCTGCTTTGCAGATAAGAATCGGAAAGCTCCAATCAGTGCTGCTAGATTCACGATACAGAAATAGTACGGTATATAAAAAATATGCAACTTTCTCAGGCGAGGAATACAATGAGCACCGAGGGCAAGAAAATAAAAGACAGCCTGCCCTGTGAGAAAATAGTTGAAGAGGCTTCTTCTCAGAAGAAAAACATTTGAAACAAGCGTACCGATCATCAACATGGGCGCAGCCCATCTTAGTATCTTATGAGATACAAAAGAAAACCACACCCTGCTATCCATTCTAACCTTTTTGTTTAGCAACCCTGCCAAGTACTGATAACCGCCTGATACTATACGTATTTTGCGCTTGAGTTCATTCGATGCCAAGGCAATGGCCTCCTCTATAGCGCATGCATCTTCTACATAGACTATTCTCTTGCCAGCTAAGGGCGCTTCCATTGACAGTGTGAAATCATCGAGAATAATCCCGGGTTCCAAATGCCTGAACAGTTCTTTTCTCAAAGCAAATAGAGCACCATCTATCCCCACCATGCTCCAAAATCTTCCTTCAGCCCTCTGAACCATCCCTTCGAATTTCATATAGAGGCTTTCACCGGCGATTTCATCTGTTCCTCTTGGGCGCACAAGGACCTTCCCGCAGGCAGCACCGACCATTGGATCTGCAAAAGGCACCAACAGATTCCGTGGCGCATCAGGTTCCAGCATCACGTTTGCATCACTGAATATCAGCACATCGCCTGAGGCATGAGATACGCCCACGTTCAACGCATTCGGTTTACCGGCTCGCTGTTCATAGGAGAAAATATGCAATCTTGGAGATGTTCCGATATACTCAGAGAGAATCATATTTGTATCATCGGTTGATCCATCGGAAACGATTATGATCTCCCAATCTGCAGTTCCAAAATCCAGCATCAAGCAGTTTTGGACCTTATCTCTAATTACATCCTCTTCATTATGCGCAGCCACAACCATGCTCACTTTTCCGGGAAATGATGAATCCTTAGCAACAGGAGTGGGAAAATTTATAGATAACAAATACATTACCAATGGATAGAGCAGAAAAGACCATGCCAGTAACGTTAGAAAAGTTATAAATAATATTAGAGCCATACTTGTTCTCCCTATGATCTAGTCCGCACCGGCCAGCCCTGCTGGTCTTTGGATTCTGCAATGATTACCACAAGAATCACGCGTGATTTTTTCCACTGTGTTTATTCTTAAGGTTCACAAATAATAATGACTGATTTCGTCTGCAATTTTCCCAGCTATCTCGGGGGTAATTCCCGAATGTGTTGGAAGCGTAATAAGGTTCTGTGTAATAGTCATGGCACCTGGCATGGTTTGCTTCCGATCTGCCAGATAAGAATATATTGCAGGTTCCTTGGTTATTGCTTTCGGGTACATCCTTCTGACGCCAAGTTTCCTGAGCGTTCTTGGTATACTCTGTCTGGCTGTCATTACAGGAAACCTTGTATAAACAGGTTCTGAACCTTTTAATACTGGCACGGTTCTGTCTATCGGAAGATTATCAGTATAAATTTTCGCAATGCAATTCCTGTGAGCATTGAGTTCGTTTAATTTACTGAGCGTTATTGCTCCCAACCGTTTCACAGCCTCAGGCATCGATGAGACTGAAAAGTTCGGGTAGAAAACAGTCTGTCCAAGGCCGAGTGGCAATCTCTCTAGAAACCCGTAGATCCCGGGGTGCGAAAGAATTTTGGCGCATGCTGTAATAGCAAGTTGTTTGTATCCCTTTGTGCTGTCTCCTGCGCAAATTCTTTCCATGACCGTCTTATCAGAACCTATTAAAGCACCACCACATCCTAGTGGTAATGGCTTGCCTCGTCCAAAGCTGAATAAACCATAGTCTCCTGTTGTCCCAAGCGATCGCCCTAAGAGGTTGCCTCCGAGGCCCTGAGCTGTATCTTCGATATGGGTGATGTGGTTTTTCTGTGCAAGATCGTGCAGCTCATCTATCGATATAGGTATTCCGAAAAGGTGTTGAGATAGAATGGCAAGTATTTTTCCATTTATATTTTTTTTTACTGAATCCATATCAGGATAAAATGTCTCTGGTTCAATATCATAGGTTCTAATTTTCAAACCTGCCCTGGCAATAGATGCTGCAACAGAATAACAGGTGTAACCAGGTATCAAAACTTCATCCCGTTGTTTATTGTCCTGCTTGTATAGTACCTGAAGTAATAATGTCAGAAGTGTCCGCCCGCTGTTTGCTAAGATGCACTGTTTTACACCCAGGTAGCTACAGATCTGTTGATTAAAATCACTGTTTGCCGGCAGTAACGATTTGAGTATGGAGATGAGCGGGATCATTGTCTCTGCCGGGGGATACCATTTGTATTTGTTTAGGGCAGCAGGCATTTGATGGAATCTAATCATAGCGATTTACCATCTTTCTCACGGCCTGCCTCGGAGATACAGATAGCATTTTATTCACAACCAGAAGAAGTACAAGGCCTATGAAGAATACGATGATCCCAGAGAAAGTGTGGGTGGCGCCCAAAGCGGCATCTTCACCATATGCCTGTACCATGACCACGGCAATTATCAGGCGCATTATGTTCGACACAATCGCGATTGGTATGGCTGATATGAACAACGCCCATTTCTTCCATACGCTGTGACTGCTGATGAAGGCAAACAACGCCCCCAGGGCCATGAGTGAAACCAGAGAACGCATCCCGGAGCACGCGTCCACAACCTCAAGAGAAGCAGTGGGCAGGTAGATGAAATTCCCCTCGCACAAAATTGTCATGCCCATGGCATGCATGCAGGCGACCGCGATCTTCGATGCCGCCAGCCTAAGGGAAAAAGCGAAGTTGTTCCAGATGATCGCGGGCAAAGGAATCATAAACATGAGATACAGGACCGGCGCCATGAGGACCCGTGTCATCTTTACCCCTGCAAGGAACAGCACTATCCCCAAGGCAACCACTATCATGGATGTGCTCTGAAGAAAGTGCTCGGCGCCTATGATCCCCAGAACCAGCTGAATCAGACCGATAAGAAGAAGGAAAATTCCCCAGTCGTTCGGCTCGCAGGCCATGCCTTGCAACTCTCCCCTCTTCCAGTAGACCATGTATCCAACGATGAAGGGAACAAAGTACCCGTGGGAGTAATCGGGGTTGGCCTGCCAGCTACTCATCAGGTGGGATATAACCGGATAGTAGAGAACCGCAAGTAGCAGCGCGATGACAGCTATGAGGACTGTATTCCGCAGGGCCACTTATATATTTCCATCTGCAGACAGCAGCTGCCTGCCGGGTATGTACTGCTCGAGTACCGGGACCAACCGGCTGGTAAAATCGATCAGCTCGGCAGACGTGTCTTTATCTTCTCGCTCAGAAGCAATAATGCGGATAAATGCGCCATCTGTGCGCCTTGAAACCATGGAGTCGATGACCCGGCAGACCTTTTCCGCATACTCTGATCTTATGTATCGCCCGCGGCACTGAAACCAGTATAGGACAATCTGCCTTTCGCCTCTGTTCTTCATGACCATGATATTGACCGGAATCTTTCTGCCTCTCTCTCCGTCTATCGGTAAATCCACGACACCTGTACTTACCACCTCAGAGCCGCTGCCGACTATACAGTTCTTCGGTGAATGAAACTGCTTCCCCTCCCGCAAGCTTTCAAAATAGCTCACATAGAGATCGATTCTCTGGTTGTCCGGCGATTCATAGATATACTCGATGTAATCATCAACACCGAGCATGCCCACCACCTTGTCCTGCAATTTCACCTCGCCAGCATATTCCCATTTGCCGATATTCCGTTGGAACGAGTTTAGGGGCTTGAGGATCTGAACGTCTATGGTTCTCTGGGGGCCAAAGAAAATTAGGAGGACCGTCAGAGCGAGTATGACGATCACGATTAGCGTTCGTCTTGAGAAATGCGAATTGTCGCTTGTCTTGTCAGGCATATGTCTGCCTACGGGAGGTATTGTCACGCCCTTTTCATCCCGATATCTTTCAAAGGTCCTTCCATGTCCCTGGTTTGCTTCCGATATTCCGGGTTACAAAGAAATAAACTTCCTCAGAGCTGGCCCCAGCCTGTCGGCTACCATCTGAGGCAATTGAGACCAGGCCTTTTCTGCAATTTTCCTTACACCCCCGTTTGATGGTGAAAATTGCGTCTGATTTTTCTCAGTCGGTGCATACCAGAACAAAAGTTCAGGTCTGGCGCCCCACTGCTCCTTGAACCGGTATGTGCCCTCATCAGGGGTTGATCTGCCGAAGTCGAATGATTTAAACCCGCTGCTGCAGGCATATTCCAGTAAACCCCAGTACAGGAGCATGTTCGGGCTTAAGGAATTATATTCTCTCAAGGTCGATGCCCAGGGGATGGAGACTGTTTGTCTGCAGTCGAGAACAATGCCTGATGCCATGGGCAGGTCTTCCCGGTACACTATTCCCACATGCGCCCTTTCTCCAAAGGAATCGAGCACTGCCTCAAACCACTTCTTCGCATGCACGGGCGACCCCAGGTCCTTCATGTTTCTCGAGAAAACCTGATAGAAGGAATCGATGAGCTCTGATGACCCCAGTTGAAAAGTAAGGCCCTCTTTCCGGGGCTTTCTGATCTGGCTGCGCAGCTTTGATTTGAATGAGCTCCAGAGCGCTTCGGATGACTCAGGGAGGTCGAGGCTCATCCTCGACTTGTGATTGCTCACAGAAAACAGTGGCGACTCCTGGAGAAGAGGCACGGCGTTTGTGCAGCGGATATCCAATTCCGCCTTGTGCCGCGATGCCAGGCCGATGGCGTGCCTGATGAGCTCGTCGATGGCATCAGGACTGCTGCCGAGGATGCCTCCATAGTCGCAGAACGGGAGCGAAACAAGCACGGCCTTGAGAAACGGCGGCTTCATGAGGATCAGGGGGAAAACGCCTTGAATGCTTCCCTGCCCGTCCTCGGCGATCAGGTACAGGCCTGTGTGGTAATATGCCTTTTCAACGGCCTGTTTCCAGGCAAAGAGGTGATACGGACCGCACATGGGGTGAGCAAGGACAAAGCTGTCCCATCTCTCACGATCGCTATCAACTGCCTCCCGAATCCGGATCAATGCGGCTAGAGCCCCATTCTC
>Ga0208694_1003131_pt1 | contig 16316 bp, 13 predicted proteins | sample AD_UKC078_MetaG_FD_184442 | JGI IMG/M metagenome (GOLD analysis project Ga0208694, IMG submission 184442) | Active sludge microbial communities of municipal wastewater-treating anaerobic digesters from USA - AD_UKC078_MetaG (SPAdes) (version 2) | ecosystem: Engineered > Bioreactor > Anaerobic >...
AGTGAAGTTGACCTAAGAAACTTACCGTATTGTGTGAGTCTTTTTTCATCGGGTAAAAGTCTCCCATACTCGTCTTTCTCATATGTCATTGTGCGAACCGTACCGGGCTGACTCTCCGAAAGCTACTATATAAAGTGGTCGAATATACCGAAACAGAAAGTCAAAACGGTTGAATACACCTAAAAAAGAGCCTGGGAGCAACGATTTTACTCGTCACCCTCAGGCTCTTTGAAATAATGTATATATAATAGGAAGAAACTCGTTCAAAATAATAGAAAATCAGGGTCGTATCGAAAATGTGGCAACGAGGTCGTTTATTTCCAGCCCTCTTTCCGCACAAGTCCAAAGTGGTCGAATAAACCGAAACAAAAAAGACCGGTGCATCACACTTGTTTTAAGTGCAACACACCGGTTTTATTCAACACTTCTTCAACGCTTTCTACAACGCTTCCGCAACATTGATAATCTTCTTTTCCTGTTTCTCTGCGTACTGGATGGTCTTATATGCCCCGCCGGATTCGTGGTCGATGTAACACACGACAAGGTCGGAACGGTCAACCATATTTCTATTTCTTATTTGTATGGCTCCTTTGGGGTGGGCTCTTGCTGATTCTTCACAGATCTCGATTGAATCGTAGTATTCTTCAAAGGAATCCACATTATTGCTGTATTCGGCTCTCATATATGGCAGGACAAGAGTGAGGGCACATCTGCTATCTCCCCAATCTGCCTGCAATCTTTTTACAGCTGAAGAAACAATCTGGTCAAACTCGCCATCCCTGCCGACAAGACACTCTACAAATTCATGAGCTTGTATCAGCTCGTGCAGCAGGTCTTCTATTCTATCTTCAGCATGTGTAAAACGCTCAATTTCACGATGACCGAAAAACGATACTGTAAATATTTCTAATATGTTCTATCACCTCAGTGCTTTTTTCTTTCGTCCAACGCCTAATTTATTCGTCCAATCAGTATATCTATTTGGACGAATCGCTTTTTCAGTTGGACAAATCCCATTCATCGAGACAATCGGCTCTCACATAGAAAGTGTTTTTTCCACTTCCGTTTTTAATAATCGTCCCTTCGTTTACAAGCTTTCTCAAAGCGGATAATGCTGACGATCTGCTTACTGTCGGACAGTTCGCAATCACTTCTGCGCTGTCAAATTTTCCGATTTTATTTTCGACAAAGTTTTTAACGATGTCATACGAAGTGCTTTTGACACCAGAATCAGCGACAAGCCCCACACGTTCTTCAAAGTCCGTGTAACAAGCCAAAATCACCTGCAGCATATAGCGGATAAAGGGTGTCGGATCATTTTCTGCTTCGTGCCATCCGGCATCGGCGCCTTCAAGCACATCGTAATAACGGTCTTTTGTTTTTTCAATCTGCTTTTCAATGCTAACATACTTTCCAACACTATATCCGTTTTTATAGAGCAATAATAATGTCATCAAACGGCTCATGCGTCCGTTACCGTCATTAAACGGATGGATGCAGAGGAAGTCACAAATGAAAGCCGGTATCAAAATCAGCGGATCGACCGTTTCTTTCGCAATTGCTAACGAATAGCTCTCGCAGATTGCCTCAATAGCCGCCTCTGTTTCATAAGGCGCAACGGGGGTAAAACGAATAAACTCCGTACCATCCGGTCTTGTTTCTTTAATGTAGTTCTGAACACTTTTAAACTGTCCGCCATAGGTCAATCCGGCGGGTTTCAACAAGTCTCGATGAAGCTGAAGAATATAAGACGGGCGAATCGGAATGTATTCATTGCTTTCGTGAATCGTGTTCAGGACATTCCGGTAACCGACAATTTCACTTTCGTCCCTATTCCTGGGTGTTGTTTTCTCATCAACGAGCTGCTTCACTCGGGTACTGGTTGTAACAATCCCCTCAATTTTATTCGATGCTTCTGTGCTCTGTACTCGTGCAATCTCGACAAGCCTTTCCAGTTCTGCGGGTTTTTGACGAACGAATAAGTCCTGTCTTCCCTTACATTCATGAATTTTTGCCACGAGCGTTACAATGTCCATATCCCATTTTTTATTTGCAAGGGCTTCATAATCAAAAGTTCTCATAGCCTCTCCTTTCGTCCAACCATTTGCTCTTTCGTCCAATTATACCATAAAGTTGGACGAATGTCAAGATAGTTGGACGAATAACTCCGGTTGGTGCGATCCTATATTATTCCAACCATCTTCAATAGTATTGTGCAAATTTTGAAATTTTATTTTTCAAATTTCTCACAACCGGATAAATCGTACTGGTTTTGAAAGAAAAGAAAAAATCCCCGGTCAGCGGTTGCTCCCAAAAATCAGAGAAACACCACCAACCGGGTCAATGTTTTTAATCCCTAAAATACAAGTCTCTGGTATAAACCTTATCCAGCACGTCCGCTATGTCATCGTTATAGCGGTTGGCAATAATCACATCGGACATCTGTTTGAACTCGTCAAGGTCACGGATGACACGGCTGCTGAAGAAGGTATCATCCCGCATGGACGGTTCGTAGATAACCACTTCAATTCCCTTTGCTTTGATACGCTTCATAACGCCCTGGATGGAACTCTGACGGAAATTGTCCGATCCTGCTTTCATGGTCAGGCGGTAAACACCGACAATCTTCGGCTGTTTGGCGATGATCTGGTCGGCAATGAAGTCCTTTCTCGTTCCGTTAGCCGCAACGATGGCGGAGATGATGTTCTGCGGCACATCGTTATAATTGGCAAGAAGCTGCTTCGTGTCTTTCGGCAGACAGTATCCGCCGTACCCGAAAGACGGGTTATTGTAGTGACTTCCGATTCTGGGGTCAAGTCCCACACCCTCAATGATGGACTTGGTATCCAAACCTCTGACCGCTGCGTATGTATCCAGCTCATTGAAGAAGCTGACACGCAGAGCAAGGTAAGTGTTGGCGAAGAGCTTCACCGCTTCTGCTTCGGTCGGGTTCATGAAGCGAACTTCGATATTCTCTTTGATTGCACCTTCCTGCAACAGTTCCGCAAAGGTGTGTGCCGCTTTTTCCAGTCGTTTATTCCCCACCGGAACACCGACAATGATTCTGGACGGGTACAAGCTGTCATAGAGGGCTTTACCTTCCCGCAGAAATTCCGGACTGAACAGGATGTTATCACACTTGAATTTCTCTCTGACCGATTCCGTGTAACCGACAGGAATGGTAGACTTAATGATGATGACAGCATCCGGATTAACGGCAATGACCTGTTCAATGACGGATTCAACGGATGAGGTATCAAAGTAGTTCTTGTTCGGATCGTAGTTTGTAGGTGTGGAAATGACAACCATCTCCGCATCCTTATAAGCTGAATCCCCGTCTGTGGTCGCAACCAGGTTCAGCTCTTTTGTAGCAAGGTACTCTTCTATCTCTTTATCAACGATGGGGCTTTTCTTGTTATTGATGAGGTCAACCTTATCCTGGATAATATCCACAGCTTTGACCTCGTGGTGCTGTGACAGTAATACTGCCAAAGACAGACCGACATAGCCGGTTCCTGCAACTGCAATACGCATATGTATCTCTCCTCTTTGTTTCTCTCTGTGCTGTTCCCTGTCCGGCCCGCAACCGGCATAGCGAACAGTGCGTGTTTCAGTGCATTTTGCGTCCCTATGGTGTCTCCTATGGCAACAGAAAATGCGTAATCGAATCAGATTTTATAATAAGCCTTATACCATTCGGCAAACTTCCGCAGTCCCATTCTAAGACTTGTGGACGGCTTGAATCCGAAGTCAGCCTCCAATGCGGAAGTGTCTGCAAAGGTAATCGGCACATCGCCCGGCTGCATGGGGACGAGCTTTTTGTGTGCTTCAAAGTCGTAATCGGCGGGAAGCACTTCTGCCCGGATGAGTTCTTCGGAAAGAATCTGCACGAAATCCAGCAGATTTTCCGGATTATTATTGCCGATATTATAAACGGCATACGGCGGCAGAGGCAGTCCATCCTCGCCATCCTTCTTTTCCGGGGCGTGCTGCATGACACGTTTTACACCCTCAACTATATCATCAACAAATGTAAAGTCACGCTTGCAGTTGCCGAAGTTGAAGATCTGAATGGTCTCTCCTTTCAGCAGCTTGTTCGTGAAACCGAAGTACGCCATATCCGGTCTTCCGGCAGGACCGTAGACAGTGAAGAACCGCAGTCCCGTGGACGGGATGTTATAGAGCTTGGAATAAGCATGAGCGAGAAGCTCATTACTCTTCTTCGTTGCCGCATAGAGCGATACAGGGTTATCCACCTTATCATCCGTGCTGAACGGCACTTTTTTGTTGCCGCCATAGACAGAAGATGAGGAAGCATAAACCAGATGCTCCACAGGATTGTAGCGGCAGGCTTCGAGGATGTTATAGAAGCCGATGATATTGCTTTCGATATAAACGTCCGGATGGTCTATGGAATAACGGACACCCGCCTGTGCCGCAAGGTTCACGACCACATCAAACTTGTATTCAGCGAAGGTTTTATCCACCAGTGCTTTATCCGCAAGGTTGCCCTTGATGAACGTCCACTTGCTGTTCGGATAGCTTTCGGACAGCTTTTCTATTTCCGAAAGGCGGTAATCCTTCAAAGACACATCGTAGTAGTCGTTGCAGTTATCAAAGCCTACGATGTTCACAGGCTCGACTGTCCGCAGAAGCTCCATGACCAGATTGGAGCCGATGAATCCGGCGGCACCAGTCACCAGTATCGTTTTATTTTTCAAGTCCACATTTTTTATCAGCATTTTGTGATCCCTCTATATTCATTCTTTATTTTCGTGTAGCTTTCAAGGTTACCCACATCGTAGCGGCTTCCCGGCATTTCCATGGCATAGACAGGTGCTTTCTGACAGAGCCAAGCAATGAAGCTTCCGGGAGCGTCATAGCCGCAGCCATCGTTCAGGGCTTCACCGATCCGTTTGGCATCGGCTTTGGTGTAGAAATAGAACGGCGGACAGCACCACTGCGTTTTGGGTTCCTTCGGCTTTTCTTCCATGGAAACGACTCTGTCTCCGTCCAGTTCCAACACACCACGCTTCGGAAGGGTCTCCTTCTTCGGCTCAAAGTAACGCATCACGCAGGAAGCGTTTTTCTCTGTGGCATAGGATAAGAATGTAGTCAGCGAGAAGTCCAGCACATTGTCCCCGGCAAGCACCATCATGTCATCATCAAGGTTCAGCTTGTCGATGGCAAATTGGATGTCGCAGACCGCACCGAGACGGGTTTCATTGGTGCTTGTGCCGTCATCCACAATCGTGACCTTGTAGTCCTTTTCTTTCGCCCAATCGTCAAAGCAATGGGCAAACTTGTGGTTGGAGATGATGACGAACTCATCTATCTTGTTTGCCGTCCGCAGATCGTCAATCAGCCAGTCCACGATGCTTTTGCCGCCCACATCCAGCAGGGGCTTGGGGAAATTCTCCGTCAAGGGATAAAGTCTTGTCGCATAACCGGCAGCCAAAATCAGGCATTTCATAATCTAACACCGTCAGCAGTGTGGCAAATGTGCGCACTGTATTTTCCTTTCAGATTTGGGAATGCTTCGAGATATTCTCTCTCCACTTGTTCCAGTATTTCTTTTTCATAGGCAGGGTCGATCAGCGCCATGCAGCAACCCTTAAACCCTGCACCGGAGAAACGGCCGCCGTAGATGCCCTTGGTATGAGTCATGATTTCATAGAGCTTGATAAGCTCCGGAGAACCCGTCTCCCAATTCTCTATGCTGCTTCTGCCGCTTTCAAAGGAAAGCCGACCGAACTCTTCAATATCTCCCCTTCTCCACGCCTCCGCACCGGCTTCCACTCGCTGATATTCGGTGTACCAATGTTCGGCACGTTTCGCAAAATTCACAGGCAGCTTGTCTTTGTATTTCAGATAGACCTCATACGGCACATCTCTGAGGTTCGTTTCCTCAAACTTTCCGTATTCCATTCCGGCTAAAGCCATTAAGGAATAGGCGGCAGAACGAGCTTCATCCACACGCATATTGAACTTGGAGGAAGCGAGAGAACGTTCCAATCCGGAGAAGAAGATAGCGATCTCATAGGGTTTCATGCTCTCGGGCGTTTTGATCAACTCAAAGGTGTCATCCTTTGTATCGAGATAGAGAAGCTGTTCTTTTCTACAATACACCTCACAGGACTGGTCAAGCTTTCCGCAGGACACACCGACATATCTGTTCTCGGCTTCTTTGGAAATGGTAATCATCTCCGTAGGCGTCAAACTAATACCATTGAGCTGCGCCAACGCAGAAAGATAAGTAATGATAACTGCTGCTGAGGATGAAAGTCCGCCGATGGGCAGTTCTCCGTCAATCACGGCACAAAGCCCAACACGCAAAGGATAACGGGCGTTCAGGGCGATGGTCGCACCTCTTAAATGGTCAGCCCAGTCATTCTCCTTCACCTGCGGTACTTCGGCAACATGCCACTGTGCCCGCTTCGGAAACTGCAGAGACTTGATCTCAATGACACCATTCATCTTGGGACCGTAAGCAATGTAGATGCCCTTATCGATAGCAAAGCCGGTGATCTTGCCGAGGTTATGGTCGGAGTGGGCTCCGATGGGGCAGATACGGTACGGTGTGAAAGCCACATTCTGCGGCTCTTTTCCGTAGGTCTGTTTGAACTTATCAAAAGCACGGGCTCTGGCACCGACAGCGGTATAGCCAACTGTGGTCTGCCTGGAAAGGCTATCTGCCTTTTCTTCATTCGCTTCTTTGGTGCGGCCGTCAAGGGGTAGTTCCGCATCATCGGGAATCAACCAGTTCTTGCCTTCCTTTTTTGCACCGATGATTCTATTGTTACGGCAAAGGGCGGTCACCCGGCGTTCCGGGACACCCCACTTTTCCGCTGTTTGTCTGACATCCAAATAATTCATAGGAATACACGACTACTCCATTCTTCTGAATTGACATCTTATTATATCAAAATATCTTCCGTTTGTCAAGATAGTTATGTGATATTCTAATTTTATGTCATATTTACACATTGACATTTGATTTGATATGGTTAACATAAACAAAAGAAAGCCCCGATCAGCAGGTTCCAATCCATCAGGAACACTACCAATCGGGGCTAAAGGCAATTACGCCGTTTTCTTCTCCTCATCGAGGTCAACCTCAATACTTCCGTCATCATATATTCTTACCGTCTTCAGTTTATCGAAAATCCGCTCATCCACTGAATCAATGCCATTCCATTCTGCACCAAGCGTCTCGGTCAAGGCTTCAAGCAGTTCTTCTTCCGGAATAATCAGGTTCTTGCAGCCGTTCCCTTTTTTGCCTTTACGTCTGTCTCTGCACACCCAGTCGATTTTCGGTTCACCTTTGTACTTGTCCGCTCTTCTTACCATTGGCTCACCGCATTCTCCGCAAAGGACTCTGCCGAACAGGAAATGCGAACCGGCATATGGACGCACACCGTTTTTTCTGAGCTTCTCGGTCGCTTCTATTCTGTTTTGTACAGCATCCCACAGTTCCCTGCTGACAATGCCTTCGTGGTCATCTTCGATGTAGTAGCTCTCATAATCCACGTTTTTCATCGGTCTCTTTGTTTTGTGGTCCACGGGAGCCTGCTTCTGCAAGCGTCTGTCCCCCACGTAGATTTCATTCTGAAGAACACGCATGATCTGCGTTGGTGTGAACCGGCTTTTGCATCTGAGCCGTTCCGCTTCCTTTTCTTCAAGTTCATCGGCTATGGCTTCATAGCATTTCCCTTCAGCGAACCGTTCAAATATCAGCTTGGGAATCCAAGCCTGGTCGTTGGGCGTCAGCACTCCGTCAATCTCATCGTAACCGAGGATTCTGTTGTTTCCGATGTGTCTGATGCCCTGTTCTGCCAGCTTCTTATAAGTCCAGATAGTGTTTTCGCTGGTGCTTCGTGATTCTTCCTCGGCAACCGCCGTGAGGAAGTTGAACACCATCTCTGCCTGTGGGTCAAAGGTTGACAGTCCCTCACGCTCAAAGCGGACTTCCACATCGTATTCTTTGAGTATGTGGGCAAACTCCTGGGCTTCCAGACTGTTTCTCGCAAATCTTGAAATGCTCTTAACCAGGATGATGTCGATCTTTCCGGCTTTGGCATCTTCAATCATGCGGAGGAAGTTCGGTCTCCTGGATGCCTGTACTCCGCTCTTGCCCTGGTCGGCATAGACCTCGACAAACTCCCAGTTCGGATTGTTCTGAATCAGTGTCGTAAAATAACTCACCTGACTTTCGTAGGACGTCTCCTGTTCCTCAGTCAGGGTGCTGACTCTGGCATAGGCCGCAACCCTCGGCTTTTTATTCTTTTTCTTATTTTCAACTCTGATAATCTCCATAGCTTATTTCCCCTTTCTCACAATCGGAATCTGAATGGGTGATTCCGCATCCGGCATGGTAATCTCCACATTCTGAATGTGTCTTTTTCTGGTTTCCATAGCGTTCTGTACTTTTTCCAGTCTGCCAATCGGAATCTGCTCCCCACCGTATTCAATAAAGCCGTTTTCCTTCTTTCCGACTTCCGGATAAGGGTGGGTATAGTATCCGACGATTTTAAGCGGTACTGTTTTCTTTCTCCCGTTTTTCCAGTAAACCGTGAGGTGTTCAAAATCAGGGAAGGTGATCTTCTCCACCAGGGTTTTCAAAAAGTACCGTTCAATACTTCCCGTTTCTTTGACCGTTTTCTGAATGCTTTCCAGTTCCTTTTGGGAAACGCCGTCCATGCTGTCAAGGCCAAGAATGGCTCTGCCGACCGCCTCGTTTAACACCGTCTCATGGAAAGCGAAGGCCTCACAATCGGAGCGATTCTTCCTTTTCAATCCCTCTTTTTTACCGGGGCAGATCCAGCACTTCGGTGTGGTCTGCAAGGGCAGGCAGACGGAAACCAGCGGTTCCCCGCAGGTGGGGCAGACAAGGTATCCGTAATAAGGATACTGGATTGATCCTTTCTTCCCGTCACGCATGAAGCTGATTTCCTGTACTTCCTGAAAGACTTCTCTTGAAACCAGCGGTTCGTGGTCATCGGTAATGTAGTACTGCGGAATCTTCATATCTTTGTTGCTGACACTCTCATGGGTCAGGTAATTGGCAATGTAGCTTTTCTGAAAGCGGTAATCACCGATGTATTTTTCGTTCCGAAGCATACTGCCAACCGTGGTATCGCTCCACGGCTTTTTCACCCTGGTCAGGTGTCCGGCTTCGTTCAAAGCGGCCGCAATCTCATTCAGGCTTTTGCCCTTGGCATAGGAATCGAACATGAACCTCACGATCTCCGCTTCCTCCGGAACAATGATCCACTTGTCTTTTCCTTTGCTCGTGTAGCCGTAAACGCAGGCGAATCTTGTTTTTCCTCTTGCCGCATCGTTACGGACACCCAATCTTTCCCATTCGGAAATGTCATGGGATTCTTCCTGGCTGAATGCAGCGTAAATGGTGAGGAGCATTTCCGAGGTGGAGCTTAAGGTGTTGATTTTCTCCTTTTCAAAAATAACCGCCACACCGATGGAACGAAGCATTCTCGTGTACTTCAGCATATCCTCTGTGTTTCTCGCAAATCTTGAAATGGACTTTGCCAGAATAATATCTATTTTCCCGGCTTGGGCATCCTCGATCATTCGGAGGAATTCTTTTCTATTCTTTACCGTTGTTCCCGTCAAACCGGGTTCTGCGTAAATGTCCGCCAATTCCCAATCCGGATGTTCTTCGATGATGGTTCGGTAGCTCTTCATCTGAATTTCAAGGCTGCTTTCTTGTTCTTCCCTGTCGGTGGAAACTCTGCAGTAAGCGGCAACCCGGAGTTTCTTCTGCTGTTCTTTGGGGATCTCCCTCTGCTTAAGGATCTGAACTCTTTCATTCATGCCGGACTGTTCGATTACCACGCCCGGTTTGCTTTTATTCGCCGTCATGCATCTCACGTTCATATGGCTCTTTTCTCCTTCCATGTTTTACTTCTGCTTTCCAGAATCGTCTGGACATTCTCGAACTGTTCCTCGCTGATGATGGCGGGGTGATGTCCTTTCAGATAGAACTGTTCTCTGTACCCGTCGTTTTTGACCGCTTTCCCTGAAAGGTAATCCTTCACTACGGTTTTGTGGGTCAGAAGGTCGCCTTTGTAGGCAATGTTTCTGAGCATCCAGCAGACCTTGCAGGATTTCCATTCAAAGTCGCTGCCCCGCTCGGCTTCCATTTCAGTCATCCGTTTGGCAACATCGTAGGTGGAAGCGCCGTCCTCGATCATGTCGAACATGGTTCTGACCATCTCGGCTTCTTCTTCGTTGATGCTCCAGGTGTGCCGTTCTCTTTCGGTTATGCCCGTCTCATTCACATTTTCCTTTTCATATCCGAAGCAGCATTTGTATGCCGGTCTTCCAAGGGCTGCGTTGTGGTCAACCGTCCAGATGATGGCTTGGCTTTGGCTGTTGCTCTGTTCCTGGGCAATGCTCTGATAAAGCTTCATCACCAGGCTGAACTGATCATCGTTGCTCTTGATGCCTTCTTTTTCAAAAATAACGTACACGCCTTTGTCATGGAGCTGATCAAGGATTTTCTGGCATTCGATTGCGTTTCTCGCAAGTCTTGAAAGGGACTTGACGTAAACCACATCGATTTTTCCGTCCATGCAGTCAGCGATCATTCTCTGCAGTTCCGGCCGCTCCGTCATGCGAAGTCCGGAAGCACCGTGGTCTCCGTAGATGCCGACCAGTTCCATATCCGGCTGACTTTCAATGAAGTCCCTGTAGTATTCCGTTTGGCTTTCAAAGGAAAACTCCTGTTCTTCCAACAGCGTACTCACTCTGCAGTAAGCTGCCGCTCTGAGCTTTCGGGGTTCCGCGTTTTCCACGCTTTCTGTTTTTCGTTGTTCCCCGACAACAACGATCTTCTGAATCTTCTTCAAGGTGTACTCCTTCCTGGTTAGTTAATAATCTTGGTCTTTTGGGCGTTCCCGACCGAAACGTGTAAAAAAATTGACACCCGGCTTTTGTACCGAGTGTCATGAGATTTTCACACCGACAGGATACCAGCCCTTCACTATAAACAGGAAGGACACACGGTTTAACAACCCAACCGGTATGAATTTTTCTTGTCTTGTTTTCCGTGACAGCACTTGACTCGCCTCCTTTGCCCTAAGGTTGCTATGATCTAGCCATAAAAAGGAGGTTAGCGCAAGTTATATAGTAGCCAGAAATTGATAAATAAGTGTGTCCTAAGATGCCGAATAAGGGGCGGTTTTCAGCCATTATCTGACTGTTCCCGCCCTTTTCTCTGGTAGGTTTTACCAGGCTTATTTCACACGAATCTTCTGCCCCGTAAAGATGAGGTTCATATTGGCAATATCGTTGATTTCCGTCAGATGCTGATAGGTCGTTCCGTACTTCGCCGCAATAGCGGAGAGCGTGTCCCCGGTTTCCACAGTGTAGTACTCTTCCGTTTCTTTTTTCAGCATCTCATTGACTTTTGCCTGCACAGCAGAGTAATCATACCCTGCTTCTGTCAGACGGTTCTTTCTGTCACTGCCGTTTCCCCATTTGCCTTCCAAGACCTCTTTGGCAAGCTCGTCCACGGTCTTTTCCGGTATCGTGTTTACCAACTGAAGGTCTGACGCATTTACGGGACTGCAGATGGCATTCTTTCCGTCTTCGCTCTTGTCGATGACGATACGGTCACCGATGACACTTCTGACATACCAGTTTTTTGCCTTCACCCATGCCGGGATGGTCTTTCCACTGTAATACTTTGTACCGGTGATTCTGACGAGATCACCCTTCTTGAAAACAGGCTCAGGTTCTGGCTGCACCGGTACAATCGGTTTATCCTCTGCTCCCGTGAATCCGTTGAGCTTTGCCTCACGGATGATTGTCGGGTAGGCCTTGTATGCGATATCGGTATCGACATTACCGCTGATGCCGTTCACACTTCCGGTAGACGAGGTCTGCCAGATACCAAAGTCACCGTCATAGGTCGGAGCAGCTGCCCACTGTGCAAGCCAATGGTCAAAACGCTTCAGTTTGGAATCGTCCAGGTAGTTCTTCAGCCAGTTGAGATTGCTATAGAGGGCAAAATAAAAACCTGCCTTTTCGATGGCATCACCGAAAGCGATGACCATATCGGTCAGCATCGTTTTACCAAGGCTCTGCTGGGTCTTGTCCTCCAAATCGAATACCACAGGGTAAGTGAACACGCCCTTGTAGTTCTGAAGAACACCGGTGACATATTCCGCTTCCTTCTTTGCCGCTGCCACAGAGAGAGCGTAAGAATAGAAGTAACAACCGATGTCGATTCCGGCTTTCAGAGCGTTCTGCACGTTCTTTCCAAAATACGAATCCAGTCCGCAGGAATTACCATCAGCAGAACCGTAGCCGAGCCGGATCATAGCGAACTTCACACCGTCCGCTTTTACCTTTGTCCAGTCGATTTCACCCTGCCATTTGGAAACATCGATGCCCCTGACCTCTGTTTTCTGTTCGGGGTCAACCTTCTGCTCCTCTTCATCATAAAGAGGATGACCGAAGGAATCGACATAACTGTTGGAAAGGCTGTAGGTGTGCTGCTTTACGGCATCACCGGAGTTTCCCTCAACCGTAGTTACATTCTCACCACTTACCGCAGTGACGATGCCGGTATGTGAAATCGTGCCGCCGGAAGTGAAGAAAATCTGATCTCCGACCTTCGGTTTTCTGTCACAGCGTCCTTTGTTCTGGTAATACTGCTTTGAGTACTTGCATCCGGCACCGAGGTCACCGGTCTGGCATTCGATACGCTGTCCTTCCGTTTTGCCGAATGCTTTATAGAAGCACCAGTCCACGAAAACATCACACCAGGCAAATCCGTTTTTATTGCCATTATAATAGCCCGCGTCACGAAGATCACGGGCATACTTGGTGTAGTTGTTGCTTCCTGCATTGGCAGTCGGATTATCCAGCTGACTGTTGGAAGCCTTTTCTTTGTAGCCGACCTCTGCCAGCGCAATCTTAATCACATCACTTGCTTTCGCCATTGTTGTTATCCTCCTTGGTTTCAGTTTTCTCGCTCCTGTTATGGAGCTGCTCCAACACGTCCCTCAGCTTTTCAGGGATAGGCAATCCGAGGTGTGCCGCGTTCTCAATCAGCGAGATACCTTCATCCGAAATGTAGAAGAAGATAAACGCAGTCCTCAGAACGGAGCCTGTGCCGATGACCTTCGTATCGAGAATGTGACCGATGCCAACCATCAGAAAAATGAGCACCTTTTTGCAGATGCCCTTGAAGCCGATGGACGAAGACAGATTCTTGTCGTAGATGGCACACATCACGCCGGTAATGTAGTCGATGACCACAAAGGCGATCAGCGCGTAGAGCAGCCCGTCACAGCCGCCGAGGAAGTAGCCGAGCCACCCGCCGACAGCGGCAAATACCGCCTGAATTACATTCCAAAATTCCTTCATAGTGTTTTTCCTCCAAAATTTTTGATATAAAATAGGACTTCCGAAGAAGCCCTGATTTCCTTATTCCGTTTCTTCCCAGATGACCGCACCGTTTCGGGTGATCTGTCTGACAAGTCCACCTGGAACATCTGCGCCTTTTGAAAAAGTATTCGATCCAAGGTTTACATAAAACGGCGTACCGGTTTGAGGACAAATCGAACCGCAAAAGTCATAAAGTCCAACCTCTCCATCGGATTTTCGATAGCACGGAATGAAGCTTCTCACCATCGTTCCGGTATTGTCGAAAAAGCGGAGATAATAAAGTCTCCCCTTAAAGAGATAATCTGCTCTGCCCTCAGCATTGTATCTTGTTGCCAGAACATAATCCGTCATGGGACAGCCCGCAAAATAATTCGTCTGGCTGTTCAGAAAAGTCTGTGAGCCGCCATTCATCTTTAGAATCATTCGCTGCTCATCGGCAACTGTCCCGACGATCTCCACGCTGCCCTCATATATTTTTCCTATGACCTGCTTCCCTTCTTCAAAGCTGATCGGTCTTCCGCCGTTTCCGCAATAGACGTTCAGTGAGAAGATATGTCCGTGCATCATTCGTCCGGCACCGACAGTTGAACTTGTATCCACGCCGAAGGGGTTATTATTCAGCGACTCATCTTTCATATACTTGAATTCAATTTTGAGTTCCGGTTCTGTGAAAGCATAGCCGCTGTCGATATAACCTTGTGCGTGTGTTTCCAAATACTCTACTTCCTGATATTCTTTCGGCAGTCTCGGTACACGAAGGTGCTTTACATTTCTCATGTCCATAAGGCGATCTCCTTGTTCACAGTCGAGCCGTCCTCAAGGGTGAATGTCCAGGTCTCATGAGTCAGCGTACCGGATGGGATCTTTGCCACCAACGCCGCCGTGATGCCGGAGTTCAAAGCCGCCGTCTGTTCCGGTGTCAGGTTTCCAAGACCATGCTCGGCAATATAGGCAAGCCATTTTTCAATTCTCGACTGGGGTTCTTCCGGCTCGATACCGGCAATCCCGGCAATGACCGCCAGCCATTTTTCTTCCCGCGACTGCGGGGTTTCAGGTGTTACACTCATAAACTACCTCCACTTCCGTAAACAAATACGATTAAAACAAATAAGAAAAAGCCGTAGAGTGCCGACCACAACCGATAAGAGAAGTAAGCCATCACTCCAAGGCATCCCAATGCGATGAGAATCGCCACAATTTCTTTTTTATTCCATTTCACTTTGACCTCCGTCTTTTTGAATGTTGGTAATCCTTGCCATGTAGTAAACCTGCCTCAGGGTCTTCGGAAACAGCACATCCGGATTCTTTATAAGAAGATATAACCAAGCGGACGAAACGACGGATTCCCAAACATGAAACTCCCACGGGAGTTGCGCGTGAGTTGCAGTCACATAAAGCACACCGCCCGTGCCGTTCTCAATCTCCTGCAAGGCAATGCACTCATCCACATAGGTCTGTGCTTCCTCACCATGCCCGAGCATCAAGGCAAGTGCGGCATACCCCAGCGTTCCTTCCGTCCACACAATATCCGGAGAACCTGTATAGCCACCGTCTCTGTCGCTGTAAGGCTTGAAGCCTGAAAAGGCACGGGAACTGGAATACCGCCGATTGTAATAATCCTGCTCACCGCTCTGAACGATATACTTTTCATCGGTCAGATACTCGTTTTTTGCGGCATCCTCACAGGCAAAGGAGCATTCTTTGTTTACAATGGAAAATGCGGTAATGCCAGCCCATGTGGTGCAGTCCAAAGCCCAGCCGCTGTCCGGCTCCGCGCTGATACCTTGATAGAACCGTCCGTTTTCTCTGTCGTACAGTTTCAGATATAGCTGGTCTCGGATCAGCTCGGCGGCTTCCTTGTATTTCTTGACATTCAGAACAAGGGAGCAGCCTTCCAAGCCCTGCAAAGCGGAACACTGATGTTCCGTGGAGCACCATTCGATTTCACCCTCGATGTAGGAGTAATCGTCAAAGTCGTAGGTGCCGTAGCCGCCTTTCAGCAGACCGTACCGTGGGTCTTTGGTATCGGTGATCTGTCGGCTAATAAGAAAATCTCCCGCTTTCTTGATCATCTCATTGTAGGCGGTATCTCCTGTGGTCAAAGCGTAATAACACGCACCCCATAAGAGCCAACCCATAGCACCGGTTCTCACATAATCCTCAAAAAGCTGACCGATATAGATGTCGTAGGAGAAATTGAAAGAGCCGTCATAGTTCTGTTCAAAAGCCATACGGTCGAGCATTTCCTTGCAGATTTCGTAATCGCCGCTGGTCGTGAAGACCAAAAGAGCAAGTCCCACATCGTATGCCCAGGTTCGAGAGTTCAGACAATAGCCGTAGATTCGCTGTGCTCGTGTGCCGTCCTTGTCATACTGCGGGTCATCTTCGGGAATAAAGAAAGAAGCGGGCAACCGTCCGCTTTCGATGTTGGCAACCGCTCCGGCAAGCCCGATGACTTCATAGCCGCCGGGAATGGGGTGAATCAGCTTTGCAATCTTGTGACCCTGGGTGACGTGGTTGGTAAACCATATATAGCCGCCGCTGCCGCAGTTCCAGATTTTGCAGTCCTCCAGCATATATTCCGTGTCGGCATAGGCAAAGACTCTGACGGAATAATCGGTCAGATAGCCGTAGGCATAACCGCCGTTTTCCGGTGTTTCCTCACGGGAAAGTGAGTAGACTTTTCTGTAGGCTTTCATATCATCCGTAGAAGAAATAAGTTCCCAGTAGTAAGAAAGACCATATCCGAGCCTAAACTCTTTGACTCCTTCACGAACTTCCACCGGAAGCGTGTAGTACACGGTTTCTTCGTGTGTTTCGCCGGTGATGGGGTCGGTGACTGTATAGACTTCCATGTATTCCCACTCGGCTATCCAGCTCCCACCGGACTGCAAAGG
>Ga0208694_1003139_pt1 | contig 16278 bp, 3 predicted proteins | sample AD_UKC078_MetaG_FD_184442 | JGI IMG/M metagenome (GOLD analysis project Ga0208694, IMG submission 184442) | Active sludge microbial communities of municipal wastewater-treating anaerobic digesters from USA - AD_UKC078_MetaG (SPAdes) (version 2) | ecosystem: Engineered > Bioreactor > Anaerobic >...
TGATATAGTTGCCGTTTACAGAATCGTTTACAGTGCCACCTTCAATTGGATTTGCAACTAATTCTAAACTGTACTCTTGGTAATTTAATGTTACATCAATTGAAACATTTTCTCCCTCGACTACAGCATCTCCTGTCGCATTAATATAACCAATCTTAGAGATTGTATATGAGTATGTTCCATTTTCAAGTGTTATTGTTGCGACACCTGAAATATTGGTGGTCAATGTTTCATTGTTAATTGTAACAGTTGCGCCTTCAATTGGGCTGTTTTCAGCGTCAACGACTGTAAATGTTACAGTGTATGTTGGTATAACCTCGAAGTTAGCCGTTAAAGTAACGTTATCAGTTGGCATTACATACACAAACTGTGCGTCAGTACTAATTACATCCAAACCTTTAGTCCAATTAACGAAATAGTATCCTTCTGCTGGAGTAGCTATTATTGTAATCTCTGTATCCATGATATAGTTGCCATTTACAGAATCATTTACAGTGCCACCTTCAATTGGGTTTGCAACTAATTCTAAACTGTACTCTTGGTAATTTAATGTTACATCAATTGGAAGGTCTGCTCCTTCGACTATGGCATCTCCTGTTACATTGATATAACCAACTTTAGAGATCGTATAAGGATATGTTCCGTTTACAAGATCAATTGTTGCTACACCTAAATTATTGGTAATCAATGTATCTTCGTTAATTATAACTGTTGTAGCTACGATTGGGCTGTTTGCAGCATCAACAATTGTGAATGTTACAGTAAACTTTTGGAGATGTAGTGTTTCGGTAATTGAAACATTTTCTCCGTTAACTTCCGCATTACCTGTTGCATTAACATAACCTTCTTTAGAGATTATGTAAGGATATGTTCCATTTGTTAAATCAATTGTTGCAACGCCCGAAGCATTGGTAGTCAATGTTTCTGAGTTTATTGAAACTGTTGCACCTTGAATTGGGTTACTTGTAGCATCAACAACCGTAAATGTTACAGTGTATGTTGGTATAACCTCGAAGTTAGCTGTTAAAGTAACGTTCTCGGTTGGCATTACATACACAAATTGTGCGTCAGCGCTAACTACATCAAAACCTTTAGTCCAATTAACGAAATAGTATCCTTCTGCAGGAGCAGCTATTACTGTAATCTCGGTATCCATGATATAGTTGCCGTTTACAGAATCGTTTACAGTACCTCCTACGATTGGATTCGCAACTAATTCTAAACTATACTCTTTATAATTTAATGTTACATTAATTGGAAGGTCTGTTCCTTCAACCACAGCATCTCCTGTCGCATCAACGTACCCAACTTTAGAGATTGTATAAGGATATGTTCCGTCTTCAAGCGCTATTGTTGCTTTACCTGAAGCATTGGTGGTTCGTGTCTGATTGTTAATTGTAATAGTTGCACCACTAATTGGGCTACCTGTATTATTAATAACTGTAAATATTACACTATGAGTTGATGCAGGTGCGAAATTAGCTGTTAAAGTAACATTTTCACTTGGCATTACATACACAAACTGAGCGTCAGCGCTAACTTCAGATCCATCTTTAGTCCAGTTGACAAATCTGAAACTAGCATTTGGAGTAGCTATTACAGTTACATTGTCTCCCATGTGATAGTTATATGTACCACTTTCAGTTCTTACAGTACCTCCTTCAGCCGGATTTGCAACTAATGTCAAAGTGTAGATTTGGAGAGTTAGTGTCTTACCAATTGAAACATTTGCTCCGTTAACAACTGCATCATCTGTTACATTAACATATCCCTCTTTAGAGATTGTATAGGCATACGTTCCGTTTACAAGGTCAATTGTTGCAACACCTGAAGCATTGGTTGTCAATGTTTGTTGGTTAATTGCAATAGTTGCTCCTTGAATTGGGTTGGTTGCAGCGTCAACAACCGTGAATGTTACAGTGCACTCTATTAGATTTAGTGTTTTATTAATTGAAACATTTGCTCCATTAACTACTGCATCATCTGTTACATTAACATACCCCTCTTTAGAGATTGTATAGGCATACGTTCCGTTTACAAGGTCAATTGTTGCAACACCTGAAGCATTGGTTGTCAATGTTTGTTGGTTAATTGTAATAGTTGCTCCTTGAATTGGGCTGCTTGCAGCGTCAACAACGTTGAATGTTACTGTGTATTTTGGTATAAGTTCAAAGTTGGCTATTAAAGTAACCGCTTCGCTTGGCATTGTATATGTAAATAGGGAGGAAGCGCTAACCACTTCTCCATCTTTAGTCCAATTGACAAATCTGTATTCTGCTGTGGGAGTGGCTGTTACTACGATAGTGTCTCCCATATGGTAGCTTCCACTTGCATCGTTTACAGTGCCTCCTTCAGTTGGATTTGCAACTAACGTTAAGGTAAGTTCAGCAAGAGTTAATGTTTTGTTAATTGAAACCTCAGCTCCGCTAACAACTGTGCTATCTATTACGTCAATATAGCCGGCTTTAGAGATTGTATATGGATATGTTCCGTTTGCAAGATCAATTGTTGTTATACCAGAAGCATTTGTTTCCAGTGTGTCTGAATTAATTACAACTGTTGCTCCTTCAATTGGAACATCTGCACTGTCAACAACTGTGAATGTTACAGCGTACTCTTGTGGAGATAGTGTTACATAAACCGTAAAGGGTGTTCCATTAACGACAACACTATCGATTTTGTTAACATATTCAGTTTTAGAGACAGTGTAAGGATATGTTCCATTTAAAAGTTCAATTGTTGCGATACCAGAAGCGTTGGTTGTTAATATGTCTTCGCCAATTGTAACTGTTGCTCCTTCTATTGGGTTGTTATTAGAAACAACTGTAAACGTAATCGTGTAAAAAGGCTCTATCTTCACCGTATCTTTAACGACAGTACTGTCAGTATTGCAGATTGCCCTTTGTTCGTGGTCAAACATCGCGCCGATAGGCTCGGAAATAATACAGTTGTTAAAAATCATCTCTTCAAAGCCTATAATTGTGCCCTCTTTTACTCCGTCAGCATTTAAAGATGCCGTTATTGTAGCGTTGTCAAAGGTAAGTTTCCCTTCGCTTGAATAGCAGAAAATAGCGTTTGCACCACCGGAAGCGTTGATTGTACAGTTCTTAATGGTCAGCGAGCCGTCATTCATATATATAGATCGTTGTCCAGTGTGAGTATTGGATAAATTAAGCGTACCGCTACCTTCAATCGTGTTAAAATTGTCATTGCCGAAAGTTATAGGCGACCAGTCATTACCCGTTAGATTGTTGGTACCTATAACATCAATTTTTATACTGTCAGTAAAAGAATAAATGCAATATCTTTTGCCTGTTATAGACATTGTTGCTTCATTAAGCGTAAGTGTGTTAGTCTCGGGGTTGTAATTTATTGTACCAGCGGTTACACCGGGGATAGTGTCTAAGTTGTCTTTATTAAGTGATGTTACCGGCACTTCGCAAATCTTCAAGTCATAGACAGTTGCAGGTACTATCATCACTTGGTCAGTAATGATAGTGCCATCGATGTTTTTACAAATTGCCTTTTCATCGGCATTAAACACGGCACCGAGTGGCTCTGTAATGGCACAGTCAACAAAGGTTATATTCTTAAAGTTACTGATTGAGCCGTAGTTGTTACCTTTTGCCGTTACGGTGGCATTATCAATGATAAGTGTCTCGTTGTCAACACCGTGAATGCCAGTCCTGGGACTTGTAACATTTACATTACAATCTTTAATCGTAAGTGTGGCTGAATTATAAACATCTATACCATCATCAGCATTAGTGTTTTCTATATTAAGCGTACCGCTACCTTGTATGGCGCTATTTTTGCGGATATCTATAATATGCAAGCTATGAGCTTTTAGAGTGTTTTCGCCGACAACATCTATTTTAAGTCCTTCGATGCTCGATTTAATCATGTTTTGATCGCCTGTTTTATTAGCAGAATTAACACTATCGAGCGTAAGGGTATTTGTTGAAGGGTCGTAGGTTATTGAACCCTCGGTTGCACCGGCAAGAGGGGCTAAGTTGTTACAGTTAGCACTTGTTACCTGTGTACCCCAAATCCATAGGTCGTATGCAGGTATTAACTTCACTGTTTCTTTGACTATATTGCCGCTAGCATAGCAGACAGCCTTTTCTTCAGCATTAAATGTTGCACCGACGGGCTCGGAAATAAAGCAGCCGGTTATATTGGAGATGCCGGTTATTGAGCCAGTGACTGTTCCAGTAGCTGTCACGGTAGCATTATCAATGTTAAGTATCCCATCTGTACCGAAGACACCTCTTTTATTACCATTTGCATTTACCGTACAGTTACGTATGGTAAGAGAGGATGCGTTGTTAAGATATATTGCATCTGACAGCCCTGAATGTATATTTAGTGTACCACTTCCCTCAATAGAGCTATTACTATCTAACTTGATTGCAGGCAAGCTAGCGCTATTTAATGTGTTGCTGTCGGCAACCTCAATTTTTAGCCCTTCAATTTTAGAGTAAATGCAATTAGTAACTGTAGAAGTGATATTAACATTTATGAGACGAAGAGTCTTAGTGTCGGGGATATAGGTGACCGAAGTCCCACTTACACCAGAGATAGTGGTTAAGTCATTTTTGTTTAAATCTGTTACTTGCGTGCCACAAATCCAGAGGTCATATTTAGGTATGATCCTCACAGTATCTTTGATTATATTGCCAATAGCATCAGTTACATTGCCGCCGGATATTTTTGCACCGACAGGCTTGGAAATAAAGCAGCCGTTAAGGGTTATTGCGCTAAACCCGTGTATTGAGCCAATGCTTGTTCCTTTAGCCGTTACGGTGGCATTATTGATGGTAAGTGTTCCACTATTGTCGCCACTTCCTAATCCTTGTTTGCCACCTGTAACATTAAGTGTACAGTTTTCGATAATGAGCGATGCTCCAAGGCAAGTCCATATGGCAGCATGGTCATTTGACGGATTGTTTACGATAAGTGTACCACTACCTAAAATATTAGTAGAATCGTGTAACTCTATTGCAGACCAACCGTTAGAGTTTATGGTGTCATTGCCCACAACCTCTATTTTTAGCCCTTCAATGCCAGAGAGAATGCCTCTGACTTCGCCTGATACGGTGATAGAGGCATCTTCAAGGCGAAGAGTTTTGGTGTCGGAGTTGTAAGTTGCCGAAGTTCCGGTTACGCCGGAGATTTCTTTTAAGTTTCCTTTATTGGTATCGGTTACCTGAGTGCCACAAATATAGAGGTCGTAGGCAGTCTGTGCATGCACATTTACAGTGTCTAATAGCATCGCCACAAGTAGTGCGAGGGTGGCTAATATTTTTGTGAGGGTTTGCATGGTTGTTAATTTTTTATCAGGTACAGAATTATGGTATAACTTACAAATGTAATTTTTTTTATTTAATAATTAATGGAAAATATCGAATGTTTTTGTTAATCTACAATAAGTTGTAGTACATTTGTAATTCGTAATTCGTAATTGCTAATTGAATTTACCCTGTAATTTTATGTAAAAAAATGTCGATTAATATCATTTTTTTTCTTATTTTGCAAGTTTAATTAAAATATACCAAGTGTACAAGATAAATAATTTTTAAAATAAAATAACATGAAAAAGATATTATTACTATTAAGCATGGCAATATTTGTCACAGCTAATGCGCAACAACAAGGGTTTAACTACCAAGCAGCTATACAAAAACAGGATGGCACTACGCTTCAAAACAAAGATGTTACTTTGCGGATAACTTTGATTGACCAAAATAGCAGTTCCGCATACTACTCTGAGTTACAAAACAGCACTACCAACAATCTTGGTATAGTCAACTTAGTAATAGGGCAAGGCGAAACACTATCAGGTAACTTTGCCGATATACCTTGGAACAATGAGACAATACTGATAAAGATTGAATTAAAAGTCGATAACAGCGACTTTGTTCATATGGGCACATCCCCCATTATGTCTGTTCCTTACGCTATGTTTGCCGCAACAGGCAATCAGGGACCACAAGGTGAAGTTGGACCACAGGGACCACAAGGTGAAGTTGGACCACAAGGACCTCAAGGTGAAGTCGGACCTCAAGGTGAAGTTGGACCTCAAGGTGAAGTTGGACCACAGGGAGAAGTTGGACCACAGGGAGAAGTTGGACCACAGGGGGAGGTTGGACCGCAAGGCATCCAAGGACCACAGGGACAACAAGGGGTATCGTTACAATGGTTAGGTTCATTTAATAGTCATCCTATAAACCCCTCCTTAAATTACGCATACTACAACCTTACACAAAAAAAGTCATTCGTTTATGATGGTTCATCGTGGCAAATAATTTCACAAGACGGACAAGATGGACAAGATGGACAAGATGCAGTAAATGCAGTTACCGGAACAGGAACTGCAGGAAAAATAGCAGTCTGGACAGGCGAAACAGAATTAACAAATTTAGAATCATTTAACGTAAACCCCAACGTAGAAGTAATAAGTGATTCTACAGCTGGCGATGATGATCCAATATTTGAGGTGAAAAACAAAGAGGGGAAAGTGGTTTTTGGAGTATATCAAACAGGAGTTAGAATCTATGTTGACGAGAGTAACAACAAAGCCGCCAAAGGAGGATTTGCTATTGGTGGGCTCTCTACAGGAAAAAACAATGATGATGCATATTTTAGAGTTACACCTGATAGTGTAAGAGTCCTATTGCGCGAAAATCAAGGCAAGTCAGCTAAAGGCGGATTTGCCATTGGTGGTGTTTCTGCAGGTAAAGGAGTTGCTCAAGATCTCTTTTTTATAAACTCAGATAGCGCACGTATCTATATAAATACCGACTCGGCCAAAGCAGCAAAAGGAGGTTTTGCGATCGGCGGTGTTTCGGCAGGAAAAGGACTACCAGTGAAAAACATTTTTGTCGCGACACCCGACAGTACTCGCATTTACGTAAACGCTGATGCAAGCAAGGCAGCTAAAGGTGGTTTTGCCGTTGGTGGTGTTTCTGCGGGTAAAGAAGTTGTTCAAGACCTGTTTTTTATAAACCCTGATAGCGCACGCATTTATATAAACACTGATTCAGCCAAGGCGGCCAAAGGCGGCTTTGCTATTGGCGGTGTTTCAGCAGGAAAAGGGTTACCAGCTAAAAATATCTTTGTTGCAACAGCTGACAGTACACGTATTTATGTAAACGCAGATGTAAGTAAGGCAGCTAAAGGGGGATTTGCTGTTGGTGGTGTTTCGGCAGGTAAAGGAATCACACAAGACCTGTTTTTTATAGACCCTGATAGCGCACGTATTTATATAAATACCGATTCAGCCAAAGCCGCCAAAGGCGGATTTGCTATTGGCGGGGTTTCGTCAGGTAAAGGGCTACCTGCGAAAAATATCTTTGTAGCAACAGCAGATAGTACACGTATTTACGTTAACGCTGATAACAGCAAAGCGGCAAAAGGAGGCTTTGCCATCGGCGGTGTCTCTGCTATGAAAAAAGGCGCTGTACAAAATATTTTTGTTGCAACGCCAGATAGTACACGTGTTTACGTAAACACAGATAATAGTACAACAGCTAAAGGCGGATTTGCAATCGGCGGAGTTTCAGCAGGCAAAACAGGTGCACAAAGCTTTATGCATTTAATCCCTGAAAACTACTATATTGGACACGAAGCTGGAAGAAGTGTAACTTCGGGCATATACAACTCTTTTATTGGATATGAATCTGGAAAAGACAACACATCAGGAAGTTACAATTCATTTGTAGGCTATAGGACAGGAACGTCAAATATAAGTGGTTCGTCCAACGTATTTGTTGGACACGAAGCGGGTGCAAATAAAACAACTGGCTCATCTAACGTCTTTGTTGGCTACGGAGCTGGTAGCACAACCACGTCAAGTAATTACAATATACTTATTGGTCGCAACACGGGAATGGCAACCACTGGATCGAGCAACGTGATGGTAGGTGATGAGGCAGGAAAAAGTAATACTACTGGTTATCAAAACGTAATTATCGGCGATTGGGCGGGTTACAAAAATACCAGTGGCAATATCAATGTGTTTGTAGGAAACCGCGCAGGCTACAGCAACACCACAGGTGAAAGCAACGTGTTTCTGGGGAACAAAGCTGGTTACACCAATAATGCTGGTAAAAACAACGTGTTTGTAGGTACTAGTTCTGGATATAGCAATACCAGTGGTGAAAGCAATGTGTTTTTAGGAAACCAAGCTGGTTATACCAATAGTACTGGTATAAATAACGTATTTGTAGGTACTAATGCTGGCAATAAAAACAGTAGTGGCGAAAATAATGTATTTATGGGAAATGAAGCTGGTCTTAACAATAATATAGGTAAGAATAACGTGTTTCTAGGTAGTGAGGCAGGACGTTCCAACACCACAGGTGGTAACAACGTGTTTATTGGAGATTCTGCCGGTAGAAGCAGCATTTCAGCAAAAAATAACGTGATATTAGGCTCAAAAGCAGGCTTCTCAAACAAATACGGACAGAATAATGTTTTTATAGGCACAAATGCAGGCTATAACAACATAGGCTCTACAGGAACCTGGGGCGGAAACAAGGGTATTTTTATCGGCTATGAGTCGGGGTACAATAATACAACTGGGTCACACAATATATTTTTTGGTGAGCATGCAGGTTATACCAACACCACTGGAAGCCAGAATATCTTTATAGGGCTTAAAGCGGGTAGATGCAACACCACAGACGGAGGCAAGGTATTTATTGGCACCGGTGCAGGAGAAAATTTCAAAAGAGAACATGTAGAAGGCGAAGGGGTGAACGGAACCCTATTTATAGGTGATAACTGTGCAAGATACTGGGAAACAGGAACTAATAACACCATTATCAACAGCTATGCTTCTGGTGTTAAAGATGGATCTAATAATATTTTTATAGGAAAAAATGTTTTCAGCTTGGGTACAACAGTGAACAACAGGCTTGCAATAGGATCTCTTATCTACGGCGAATTAGATAACAAACGGGTTGCTATTAACACAACTAATGCCAACGGCAAAACTTTCTACGTGAATGGCGATGCCGGTGGTTCAGGAGGATGGAATCAAGGAAGCGACAAGCGCCTAAAAACAAATATCAAACCCTTAGAAGGAGCACTACAAAGTGTGCTTAAATTACAGGGCGTAACCTTTAACTGGATTGATGAAACGAACAATCGCCCAGGACGCAACGTAGGGTTTATTGCACAAGAGGTAAAAGAGATAATACCCGAAATTGTCAACGGTGGCGGAAAAGATGAAAAAGGCAACGAAATTTATTACTCCATTGAGTATGCCACACTAACTCCAGTATTAGTTGAAGCTATAAAAGAGCAGCAAGAGGCTATCAATAAACTAAATGCTGTAAACAAAGAGCAACAAGAGCTAATAGACAAGCTTATTGAGGAACTAAAAACAATTAAAGAGCAGGTAAAAACTAAATAATTTTTCTTTCGCATTTTTTCTCTTATTTGATTTTTAGTAATTAAAAACGCTTTTCGAGGGCATGTCCCAAGAGAAGCGTTTTTTTTATGGTACACTGAGCGGAGTGTTGTACTTGGTCGCTGAGCGGAGTATTTCGACTTCGCTCATAACCATCGAAGTGAAGTGGCAGGAGACACAGATAATACCGATTGGACATCTACTATAGTCCAAACATCACTATCGTTTGTTTGGACTATGTGTCTGTATCATCAGTATTTACCCCTTAACTCCGCTCTGTGCGGAGTCTGGGGTGAACCATTGTAAAATTAAAAAAAGATTGGACCTTTTTTATATTACAATTGGTATAAAAATCAGCGTAAATCCGATGCATCTGTGTAATCTGTGTTCCATTTTTTTAACAAATCATTTGCACTTATTTTTGTTCAAGATTCCATTGATAATCATTGCATAATAAAAATACGTAGTGGAAAACAACCACGTCCACTCCTCAAAAATAACTATTGCATTATAAAATTATTTTGTTTTAATTTACACTGGGAAAAAGTGAAAATATATAACTAACTAAATGCTAAATGTTATGAAACGAAATTTATTATTAATTTTATTTTGCATAGCTCTATTTACAACGGCTATAGCACAACAACAAGGCTTTAACTATCAAGCCGCCATCCAAAAACAAGATGGCACGACACTCCAAAATCAAGCAGTTGATTTACGGATAACTCTGATTGACCAAAACAGCAACGCTGTTTACTACTCAGAGTTGCAAAATAGTACAACCAATAATCTTGGTATAGTTAATTTAGTAATAGGGCAAGGCACTGCACAGTCAGGCAACTTCGCCACTATACCGTGGAGCAGCGCAACAGTACTGATAAAGATTGAATTAAAGGTCGGTAGCAACTATGTTTCTATGGGAACATCACCCATTATGTCTGTTCCGTATGCAATGTACGCCGAAACAGGCAATCAAGGACCCGCTGGACCACAAGGTAATACCGGACCCGCTGGACCACAAGGTAATACCGGACCCGCTGGTCCTCAGGGACCGACTGGACCACAGGGTGAAACTGGACCCGTCGGACCAGAAGGACCTGTTGGACCGCAAGGTGAAACTGGACCACAAGGACCTGTAGGACCTCAAGGACCACCTGGAGCAGTCGGACCACAAGGACCTGTAGGACCTCAAGGACCACCTGGAGCAGTCGGACCTCAAGGACCATCTGGGCAACAAGGTGAACCTGGGGCACAGGGAGAAACTGGACCAATCGGACCGCATGGGCTACAAGGACCACAAGGAATACAAGGTGAGACCGGACCACAGGGACCACAGGGACCACAGGGTGAAACCGGACAACAAGGTGAAACAGGACCTCAAGGAGAAACCGGACCTGCCGGACCACAAGGAGTATCTATACAATGGCTCGGCTCATTTGCCAATCACCCTTCAAACCCCACTCTTAACCAAGCATATTATAATACAACAGATAAGAAATCATATGTTTACGATGGAACACTATGGCAAATAATTTCACAAGATGGACAAGACGCAATCAATGCAGTTACTGGAACAGGAACAGCAGGGAAAATAGCTGTTTGGACTGGCGAAACAGAATTAACAAATTTAGAGTCATTTAATGTTAATCCCAACGTAGAAGTAATAAGTGATTCTACAGCTGGTGATGATGATCCAATATTTGAAGTAAAAAACAAAGATGGAAAAGTTGTCTTTGGAGTATATCAAACAGGGGTTAGAATTTATGTTGATGAGAGTAACAACAAAGCCGCCAAAGGCGGGTTTGCTATTGGGGGACTTTCAGCAGGGAAAAACAGTGATAACGCATATTTTAGAGTTACACCCGATAGTGTAAGAGTATTGTTACGCGAAAACCAAGGGAAAGCAGGAAAAGGAGGTTTTGCTATAGGTGGGGTTTCAGCCGGTAAAGAATTTGTTCAAGATCTCTTTTTTATTAACCCAGATAGTGCACGTATTTATATAAATACCGATTCAGCTAAAGCTGCCAAAGGCGGATTTGCTATTGGCGGTGTTTCAGCAGGTAAAGGACTACCTGCGAAAAATATCTTTGTTGCAACAGCCGACAGTACGCGTGTTTACGTGAATGCCGATAATAGCAAAGCAGCTAAGGGCGGGTTTGCCATTGGCGGAGTTTCTGCGGGTAAAGGAGTCTCTCAAGACTTGTTTTTTATAGACCCAGATAGTGCTCGTATATACATAAACACCGATGACAGCAAAGCTGCCAAAGGCGGATTTGCTATTGGAGGAGTTTCGGCAGGAAAAGGACTTCCAGCAAAAAATATCTTTGTTGCAACAGCCGACAGTACACGCGTTTATGTAAATGCCGATGCAAGTAAAGCTGGTAGGGGCGGTTTCGCCATTGGTGGTGTTTCTGCAGGTAAAAGCGAAGCAGTAGAAACAGTAAAAGATATATTTATTGCCACAGTTGACAGTACAAAAATTTACGTTAGCGAAGAGACAGGAGGCACAGGCAAAGGACGTTTTTCAGTTGGCGGGCGTTCAACTACAAAAGGCGAGGGCAAAAACTATTTTGATGTAAACACCGCCACAACAGCCGAAGCCATAACCAACCAAAACCGCATATTATGGTACCCACAAAAAAACGCTTTTATGACAGGACGCTTAAATGTTTCAGGTGCTGACCAAGTTGGCGAAAACTCCTTTGCAAGTGGATATGAGAGCAAAGCACAGGGCAACTACTCTCAGGCTTTGGGTTATAAAGCCCAAGCTTTAGGCTTAAACTCCACCGCAATTGGCAACCAAGCGCAAGCAGCCGCAACAAATTCATTTGCCTTTGGAGAAATGGCAATAGCGCAGGGGGTAGAGAGCTACGCCTTTGGGCGCGGGGCAAAATCCATAGGTAATAGAAGTTTTGCCTTTGGTAGTGAATCTCCTGGTGGCAGTGAAGGTGGTATAACTTGGGACCCAGCCAGTGCACCAGAAGCAACAGGTCCCCTTTCGTTTGCATTTGGAAATGGAGCTAAAGCACAGGGAAGAAGTAGCATAGCGATAGGATATAATAGTATAGCTTCTAATCATTTCGCAATAGCAATTGGTTCTCAGGACACAGCCAGCGGGTATTTTAGCACCGCAATTGGCTTACAAACCAGAGCAAAGGGAAATGCTAGCACAGCAATGGGCTTGCAAACCAAAGCAATAGGTATTTCTAGTACAGCAATGGGCGCTAATACCGTAGCAAGCGGACAGAATAGCACTGCAATGGGTACTCTTTCCACAGCAAATGGATATAATAGCACAGCAATGGGCTATCAAACTACAGCAAGCGGGGAGTATAGTACTGCAATGGGCCATAGGACCACAGCAAGTGGTAAAAGGAGTACAGCAACTGGAAGTTCTATTGTAGCACAAGGAGATTACTCCTTTGGCATTGGGTTAAGCTCTTTTTCCTCTCCACCTGTAATTGCTGCTGCTAACACCATGGCAATTATGGGTGGCAAAGTGGGCATTGGTACCGTATCTCCATCTTATACCCTTAGTGTGATAGGTGATATTTATGCAGATGGTGGATGGTTTAGAGCTTCAGGGAATCAGGGTTTATACTTTGAATCTTGGGGAGGCGGCTGGCATATGTCCGATGCCACCTGGATAAGGGCATATAATAACAAGAATATCTATACTGCAGGTATTATCAGAACCGATGGGACTTTGCAGGTTGGCGATGGTGGAACAACTCTTAATGTTGCTAATGGAGGGAATGTAGGCATAGGAATATCGAACCCCAGTCATAAACTGCATGTTGTTGGTAATCAAAAAGTAACCGGAGACCTGTATGCTACCAATTCAATTTATAATAACAATATAGAGCTTAACAGTAATAGTTCTGGCAACCGTAGTGCATACATCGATTTCCATTCAGATGATACATACACAGACTTTGGGTTCAGGATAATAAGAAATGGAGGGGCGAATGGTTGGACTGAGCTGACACACAGGGGAGAAGGAAGCATTGCTCTTAAAACCAACGAAGCAGGACCAATAAGATTTTATACTTCAAACACACAAAGAATGGTTATAAACGAAAATGGTAATGTGCTGATTAACACCACGGAACCAAAAGCACTTTTCTTTGTAAACGGCACTGCTGGCGGAACCAGTGGATGGTCTGTTCTAAGTGATGCCAGATATAAAACCAATATACGATTAATTCCAGATGCACTAGATAAGGTTATGATGCTTAAAGGTGTTTATTTTGAGTGGAATGATTCCACAATAGCGACAAAAGGACAGCATATCGGATTCATAGCACAGGAAGTTCAAAAAGTGATACCGGAAGTTGTTAATGAAGAGAATGGAACGTTCTCTGTTGAGTATGCCACCCTAACCCCTGTACTTGTTGAAGCAATAAAAGAGCAACAAAATGCTATTACACAGTTAAACAACGAAAACAAGGGATTAAATGAAGCTGTCAAAGGGCTAAACGCAGAAAACAAAGCTCTGAAAGAAACAAACAAAAAACTTGAAGTAAGAATTGACGCACTCGAAAAATTAATACAAGAAAAATTGAAAAGCAATTAACAGTTAACAATGAGCAACTTTCAACTTTACAAACTTTTATACTTCGATTTCGCTCAATTCGATGGTTATTGAGCGAAGTCGAAATACTCCGCTCAGCGACCAAGTGCAACGACTTTAACGGTAGTATCTGCGTAAAAACAGAAAAATGGTATTAACTGCAAAAAAGGAGCCATCTCTATTTTCGAGACGACTCCTTTTTTCTTATCCTCAATACATTAGATTATCTCTTGATAAATTTATGTACTGTAGTTTTGTTAGTTCCAATTATTCTTACAAAGTAAGTACCTGAACCTAACTTTTCAACGTCTATAGTAGTTGTTGCATTTTTGGTTTTGATTGTACTTACTAATGCACCACTACTGTTATATAGTTCAATAACAACTTCGTTGTTATTATCGCGTTCTATTGTTAAAACGCCTTCAACTGGGTTAGGATATAGTCGAATGAGCGTTTCTAATAATTCGTTAATTCCTGTCATATTTACAGTAATTGTTTGTTCGGCGCTGTTTACAACAAACGAACCTTCAGTATCATTATATCCTTCTTTAGAAGCTTTGTAAGTATAGTTCCCGTTAGCTAACAGTATTACAGCGTTACCCTGTGCATTAGTTGTTAATACTACATCTGCAACATTAATTGTTACACCCTCCAATGATGTTCCATTGTGTACAGTGTGGAATGTAATTGCAAATGTGGGTGGTGACATACTAACATCTACGTTGACATCTTCTCCGTCAACTACAACTTCTCCTGTATAATCAACATAACCTTCCTTAGATATTGTGTAAAGATATGTTCCATTTTCAAGAGCTATTGTTGCAACACCTGAAGCATTAGTAGTCAGTGTTTCATCGTTAATTGCAATTGTTGCGCCTTGAATTGGGTCGTTTTCAACCTTAACTGTGAATGTTACAGTATAGGTTTCTATAGCTTCGAAATTAGCTGTTAGAGTAACATCTTCGCTTGGCATTGTATATACGAACTCAGTGTTAGTGCTAACTACTTCTCCGCCTTTAGTCCAGTTAACGAAGTTGTATTCTTCAGCTGGGGTGGCTATTACTGTAATCTCAGCGCCTGCTTGATACTCTCCACCTACATTGTTTACAGTACCTCCATTAGCTGGATTCGCAACTAATGTTAAAGTAAACGTTTCGTGAGTTAATATTACATCAATCGTAAGGTCTTCTCCATTAACTACAGCATCTGCTGTTACATCAACATAACCAGCCTTGGAGACTGTGTAGGGGTATGTTCCATTTTCAAGAACAATTGTTGCTACACCTGAAGTATTGGTAGTTAATATTTCTGAGTTGATTGTAATTGTTGCACCCTCAATTGAGATGTTTGCAACATCAACAACGTTGAATGTTACGGTATATGTTGGTATGATTTCAAAGTTAGCTGTTAGAGTAACATCTTCGCTTGGCATTGTATATACAAACTCTGGAGAAATGCTAACAACTTCTTCTCCTTTAGTCCAATTAACGAAATTGTATTCTTCTGCAGGAGTAGCAATTACTGTAATCTCAGTACCTGGCAGGTACTCTCCGCCTACATCGTTTACAGTACCCCCATTAGTTGGATTTGCAACTAATGTTAGAGTAAACTCTTGAGGGGTTGGTGTTAACGTTATATCAATTGAAATATCTTCCCCTTCGACTACGGCATCTGCTGTTATATCAATATAACCAGCTTTAGAGACTGTGTAGGAGAAAATTCCATTTTCGAGTTCAATTGTTGCGATACCCGAAGTATCGGTGGTTAATGTTTGTTGGTTAATTGTAATAGTTGCACCTTCAATTGGGCTGTTTTCAGTGTCAACAACTGTGAATGTTACAGTATGTTTTTGGAGATTTAGTGCTTCAGTAATTGAAACATTTTCTCCGTCAACTACAGCATCTCCTGTCACATCAACATAACCCTCCTTAGAGACTGTATAAGGATATGTTCCGTTTTCAAGTGTAATTGTTGCTACACCTAAAGTATTGGTGGTCAATGTTTCATTGTTAATTGTAACAGTTGCGCCTTCAATTGGGCTGTTTTCAGCGTCAACGACTGTAAATGTTACAGTGTATGTTGGTATAATTTCGAAGTTAGCTGTTAAAGTAACGTTCTCGGTTGGCATTGTATATACAAACTCTGCATTTTCGCTAACTACAACGCTCTCTTTAGTCCAGTTAACGAAATAGTATCCTTCTGCGGGAGTAGCTATTACTGTAATCTCAGTATCCATGATATAGTTGCCATTTACTGAGCTGTTTACAGTACCTCCATCAATTGGATT
>Ga0208694_1003142_pt1 | contig 16263 bp, 31 predicted proteins | sample AD_UKC078_MetaG_FD_184442 | JGI IMG/M metagenome (GOLD analysis project Ga0208694, IMG submission 184442) | Active sludge microbial communities of municipal wastewater-treating anaerobic digesters from USA - AD_UKC078_MetaG (SPAdes) (version 2) | ecosystem: Engineered > Bioreactor > Anaerobic >...
TTTTTATTTTTATTCATCTTCATAGTCCTCATCCTCAAAATTAACAAATTCTTCGGAATTTTCCATGAAATATTCGGAAATATATTCTTCTATTTTTTCAATAGTCTCTTCCTCCCCTCTATCAATATAATCCTGGTAATCCCCTTTAAATACTACTTGAAAAGCATAAGTGCTTTGCTGAGTAGAACCTTTAAAAGCTAATAATTCTATATTATCCGAAATTTTAAGAAGCTCTTTTTTATTAATACTACTAAATATATCCATTATCTCTTCATCAGAAATCCAGTTATATTCATCGAAATAATAGATTCTTTTAAAATCATAGCATTCATCTTGATCTCCGCCTCTTGAATAGAAAGTTACACCATTACTTTCAGAATGTTCTTTAAACTGAAGAAATCGAAAAAAATTCCATATATCAAAATCTTTATCCTTAAGATCTTTGTATCTTCCAATCCCCATAGAAGATTTAGGATCCTGTCCTCTTTCAAATTGATTATTCTCATTAACAGTTTTTGCTCTCATAATTAAGAATTCATTTTTTCAAATTCAGACCAGCGATCATTAGATATTAAATATTTTTTAACCTCTATCCCTTTATTTTTTAGCTTCAGCAATTCAGGATACATGGGTTTTCTAACTGGGCCTTCGCCAATACTAAATCCAAATCCTCCTTCAGCCTTAAAATACATAGCATCAAAAAACTTCTTATCTGGATTTTCACTTGTTATAACTTCAAAAACAGCTGGACCATCTTCTTCAGGACGCCAAAAACTAAAAGCATAAGTTCCCATCGGAAATCTTTCTTCAAATTGCCAGGCTAATTTTTCTAAGAAATCAAGATCCTCCCCTTGAGCATCTGGAAATTGATCCTCATCCCTGTAATCAAAATCCATAGATAACTGATTTACTTTTTTCGCTCTCATAAAATTCCTTTTCTTTATTTATCCGCACTCAAACTTTGCTAACTACTAAAACCGTATTCCTATTATCATTTTTTTACATATACCTCGCCTATACTCTTTTGAGGGAGTAATCTATGAATGGCTCTTAAATAAAGAAGAATATCCTCTTTGCTTTCAATTCCATCATAATCATGAGCACAGTTTAAACCAGTGGTCACACACATGTGTTCTACTTCCCTGGATATTTTGGCAATCAATTCTTCATTATTCATACAACTTAATTGTTTATTTCATTAACCACATTTGGATCCGAAGCTTCATCCCCCCAGGCTGTCACAATCAGGAATCCGCCTTTCACCTCTTTAAGGACAACAGGATCCGGAACAGGGACTATCTTATAATTGGAAATACGTTCCCATGCATCTACTTTCATGTCCTTTAAAGGAGCACAGATAAGGAGTTCAGAATCTCTATATCTGCAGTAATCATTCATAGGTTTTCCTGCATTCAGGGACTCATCATAGTTGTCCTGATCATCTAAGTATTTGCTCCCGGGAAAAGAATTCCAAGGTTTTTTTAATTCCCTTTCATCATGCCAATTATATCCATAAAGAAATTCAAGAGGACCATCTTCCTTCTTGAATTTGAAGTTCTCCATTTCAGATAATTTCGATTCGGGAATAAATCCAGTATATCTGCTTACCTCTCCATAAATGAGACCATATTTTTGACAAATTTCCTGTACTTTTTCCAAAGTAATGAATTTATTGAAAGGATACCTCATTCGATAATGCTGCACCAAGATAACAAGATCTTCATGCATTTTTCTTTCGGAGAGAATCCTTTCAGCTTCTACTACTTCTTTAGCAGCAGTAAATCCTAATGCTTTCAATCTTTGATATTTAGGCATGTTTAGGACTTTTTTGGACTCAAGAATCTTTGAAGCTTCATCGAAGAGTTTATCCCCGGCTTCTTTGAATTCTTTGTGAACCATTGTTATGGCATCAGAATACTCTGATCCATAATTTTTTTCAAAAATACTCATACGTCGTAAATATTTGTTATTTCTTTTTCAGGCCACTTACCGGATCGTTTCATAATGTCCCGATGTTTTCTAATTCTCTCCTTTGCTTCGGGAAGACATTGGCAAAAAGTAGCAGTCTCCTTAAAAAAATGTCCTCTTGTAATTCCAATGTTCATCCATATCCCAAGAATTCGATATTGAGCGACAAAAATTGGACTTTCATCCGGAAATTTAATTTTCTGTATTCTGTATTTGAGTGTCATATTGAATAGGTTTAGCTTCTTCAAAAATAAATACAAATTTTTTATCCTCGTCAGATATGAGCCATTTTAATTTTAATGGTACATTTTCTACTGGGCCAAAATAGTAATGATAACAATGATCATGATAAAAACCAATCATTTTTACCCTTAACTCGTCCATTGTATCTGCAAAAATTGCTACCAAGATCTAAAATCTATTAGTGTGTAATTCAACAACAGTAACATCCATATCTTTAAGCTCCCTTTCGAAAATCTTTGAAACAATATTCCAATCACCGCCAGCCAGACCACAACCAATTTTTGGAAGTCCTATAGATTTACCCTTAAATTCATGATTAATTTTTCTCATGCAAAGAGTGATAGCTTCATAATCGACTGGTTTTTTATCCCCATCAACATGATTCCACCCATATCGATATTGTGTATATGAATTTACCACGATTAAAGGAAATCCGCCAAAATCAGGAGCTAATAAATTAAGATTCCCAAGTTTAATGGGTTTATTTAGTATCAAATTATGAACCATATAATCGATAGTTCCTAATTTATTAATATCCCCTTTGAATTCAAGGGATTCCATAGGAAATTGATCGCATTTGAAATTTTGCTTCATAGGAACAGCAATACCAGCACCCATTACATTTTGGCAGTTACAGCCATGTGTAATAACTTCAAAGTGTCCTTGCTTTGCTAATTCAATTAAATCTCCTTGGATTATTTTCATCTTCTAATAAATTAAAAATTCAAAATTTATCCCTTTCTTTAAACAAGCATCTCTTTTAAGCAAATTTATCTCTTTTTTCTGGTTAAATGTAAAATTACTTTTTACTTCGAATATAGTATTGATACTTTTAATAAAAATATCTGGGAAATATTTATGGGATTTTCCTTCTTTGCTATACCAGATTTCACCAATTTCTTTCTTTATTTCCTTGACCCCCACAAAAATATCCTCCTCCGAATATTTTTTCAATAATTCATTTAATGCTATGTTTTCGTATCCTTGAATCCTTATTATTCTGCCAGAAGGAAACTTAAAATCCTTATAATTATGTCTTCTTGAAAACATATAATCTGCAAAATTCGAATCCTTCCATTTTTCTGATAAAATTTTAGAAATTCTATTTTTATGCTCTAAATTTTGAAATAGTTTTTTAGTTGATTCAGAACGATTTTCTCTTGCTATCTCATCAAGGGGGTATTCCTTTTCATAATATTCTTTTGTTCTTTCATGAAATTTTTTTAGAAATTCAGGGTTATCCCTTTGAAATTTTTTAGTCCATTCTGATGTTGCTTCTTTAATTTCTTTTTTGCTATGAAATTCCTGAGACCATTTTTGAAATTTTTCTTTTACCTCTGGTCTATTGGCTCTTTCTTTTCTTTCTTTCCGCTGTTTTTCTTTTACCTCTGGTCTATTCTGAGCAATTTTTTGAGCTTCTGAATTTATCCGTTTCCCCTCTTCACTATTTTTATATAGTTTCTGAAAAATTGATTTGTTTTTTTGTACACATTCGTTGGAACAAAATTTTTTTATTTTATTATTTGTTTCGAATTCTTCCCCACATAGTTCGCATTTTTTGATCATACTGTTTTTTACCATATATCTTTGAAAGATGCAAAAACAATTACATTCATGAGTGTTCATCCATAAATTTTGCAAATGGACCTAAAAATCCTACCGCTATAAGTAGCCATCCCATAATCTGAAAAGCAACCCCTGTTCCTTTTAGCGGAATAAGTTTTAATACGTCACCGATTAAAATTACTCCTAATCCTATCAAAACAAAGACGAAGAGAAATTTAATTCGGTCAGCGGTTGTATTCAAAGAAAGATTGGATATTCTGTCCCAAAAGGAAATTTTATTCCTTGATTCCTTAGGAAGATTTGGTTTTTCAAATCTTGTTTCTTTGGAAGTTCTTGTTTGCAAATCTCTGGCATTCATTTTCTTTCGTGTATTATATAGGCACCTTCCCATACCCCCCAAGAACTTTCTTCACTGAATGTGTAAGTCTCGGGTGTTTCATCTGCTCTCATTGGTCGTGTAAGATACCAAAGATTATCATCTTTCCAGGTTGCATTGATAAGTTTCTGATTTGCTGGTAAAGTTATCTCAGCTTTTCCCCCAAAATTCTTTGCTCTCTGATTTTGAGTACAGCTATTAAAGAAAAGGAAGAGGAAAATTCCAAAAAGGAAAGTAATAATTACAAGTGGATAATTCTTTTTCATATTATTTTCTATTTTTGTTACTACTCATCCTATTTTAATTTAATCTTTCGTAAATGTACAAAAAAATCCCCGAATAAAAAATATTCAGGGATTGATATTTGTTAAAATATCGTTAATTAAATAAATTTAAAATTTTCGATCCTACAAAGACTAATCCAGCTACAACAGCAAAACCTATAGCCATGCCTTTCGCTCCATCCCAAACGATTGGCCAAATTTTCTTATCCTTGATGTATTTATTTGTTGCACTATTTTTAACAACAATTGTATAAAACACAATCCCGAGAATATACAAAATAAAAATAGATAAAAAAGTTTCCATGATAATTTTACTTTAATATAATTATACTCTATAGAAACTAAAAAGTTTTATTCTTCATGTTTTAAGATGAATTTATTGGAAATGACCTTGAAAGAAAGTCTTCCCTGGAATCTGCTAAGATCTGCACTTTTATCAATAAGTTGATCTGCAATGAATACAATACCTTCTCGTGCTGTTTCGTAAAGAGCAGACTTTCCATCGGCATAAAGAAGAATATCTTCGATTTTTTCGGGAAGAGTCATATCCATTTCTACAACGGGGACGAATTCCAAACCCATTTCCTTTATTGCTTCAATTGCTTCTCTATATGGAAAGAAAGAATAAGCTGTCGGATCGAATACACGGAAAAATCTAACTGTGTGTCCTTTGAGATGATACTTATTTTTCTGAACACCTTCACCGAGAAGTTCCCCCTGAAGAGTAAGAGCAGAAAGACCATGATCAGCCATATACTTTCTCATTTTTGTTTCAACATCAAGAGCTCTTGCAACTTTCCAGAAAGTATTATCTTCAGTTTCCTTAAGCTCAAGATTACGAGAAGATACACCAAATTCATCATTGACGATAGAATAAGTTGTTGAAGATCCATCGACTTTTTCCGTAGCAATCCAGGTGTATTTGGTACGATATTCCTCATAAAGATCCACAAGATTTTGAACCCTTTCCTCATCAGTCTTGATAGAATGAGATGGGAAAGCTCCTTTTGCAAGACCAGCAAGGCAAGCAGGAATTTGGGGTTCGTATTTTATAACTCCAAGAAGTCCAGTTACATCCGTTCCTTCAGAAAGCTCTATCAATTGTTTCATTTCCAGATAAAATTTTCCATCCTTTTCAATTAAATTTCCCGACGAATTTAAAATATTTAATGAAAAAATTATACCTTGACTATAAGTTCCTCTAAGTTTGATGGTCTTAATCCTAAATCCTCTCGGACGAAGAAATTCAAATTCTGGTCTTTCAGGCATTATTGAATCTATTTCACAATAGACAACAAGCTCTCCTACTTTATGTTCTCCTTTTTTAACAACAACATTCCATCCTCGAATTGTTGCCCTTTCAATTGCGTCAGCATCCGGTATAGGATTTATAGCTGAAATCCTTTCAATTGTTGCTAATTTTCTTGTAATATCTGCCATTTTTTAGAAATTTATTTCTTTGACTTTATTAAAAATAGCCATTCGAATTTTCCCTAATTTTTTTTGTCTTTCGTCTAATTTTTCTTTCCATATCTCATGGCCACGTTGAAACCCTCTGGCTTCTGCTTTAATCTGACTCGTACTATATCCATCAGGTATAATTCCTTCGTTTAATAACCGATATAATGATTCTAGTTCTGCCAGATTTAATTCATTTAGTTCCTTCATCGTATTTAAGTTTTAATATATTGAATGGGCCTCTAACCCCCGCTGAAAAATATTCAGCAGCTTCAAGTGCTTCCAAAACTTTTTCTTCGGGTTTCATCTTTTTCTTTTTGGATGTAGAATATAAAGATCCAACTGCATAATCTTCCCCGCAACCACAAGCATTAAATTCGTCGTGATGCTCTGCAACCTGAAAATCCCCTTCAATACAATAAAGATTTCCTTTATATCCTACAAGAAAAGTTCCACCACGTTTAACTTTGCTATTCTCTTCCAAGAAACCCCCGGCTTCAAATAATTTCTGAACCGCAGGAACAAAAGCAGAAACCATATATTCATAATCAGTTTCGTTTTGTTTTTGAGATCTTACTTTGAATCTTTCATCGGACATAAGAAGTTGCCCCATTCGAAAAGATGTTGTAAATCCCATAATGAAAGGACCGCGGATAAAAACTTTAGGATCCTTTCTCAATCGAATACTATAATTTCCAACACCAGCGGAGTCACCACCAATATAAACATCCTTGGTTTTCCTATCGATAAGTCCTACAATACAAGTCATTCCTGCTCCTCAATTGGTTCAATTTTATAAACTGAATTCATCGTTTTGAACATATTGAAAGATATAATTTCCTGTACAATGCTGGTTACCCAGCCTCCCCTGTCGGTTATCATAAAAAATCCTTTTCCAACTTTCGGATAGTCCACAAACAATCCTTCCTTAATATATCCTTCTGATATATTTCCTGGATGATGGGCATCTTTTCTTTCTTCAAGTTTGGTTACTCGTATTCTCATTGTATAAAATCTTCTGGTTTATATTTTTCTTCTTTGATAAGTTTTTCAAGCAATTATTCAACAAATTCAAAATTTATTCGAAAAATTCTTAAACTTCCAAAGATTCGTTTCTTCAATCTTAAAAATGAATTCCGGAGAATATGCCATAATAAAATTATATTCTCCGTCAAAATTCATGATCTTAAAAACATCTTTGGGCAACGAAAAAGTCTGAATTGTAGGCCCCACAGAAATATTAAGTTTGCATACAATAGACTCGAAGAGCGGATTTTTTTCTGCTATTTCGATTTTTTCTCTCACAGCAAAGGGAAGTTTTTTGAGTTTTTCCTCGATTTCCTCAAATTCCTCCACAGATGAAGCTATAATTTTCCAATTATTTTCCATGATACAAATATAATTAAAAATATATTAGGAGTTCGTTAAATTATCGTTAAGTTTTTCCTTTGGGGCCAGATTAGGAAATAACTTATAAAATCTTTTCCATGCAGTTTTTCTAACTTTTTTAGGATACCTTACTTTATTTGCATTAGAACATCCATTTCCTCTGTTAAGATAAGTTTTATTATCCTTTCTCTCCGGAGAAACCATTTTTTGATAGCTCCTGTGAGCTTCGGATTGTCTTGCTCTTAAAATATGCCAGTGAAATAAATAGCTTTTTTCGTCTATCCCCGCAGAAGAATATAAATGGTGAATAATTCGGATTTCTTTAAGTTTTTTCTCACATCCTTTACCTGCAGAGTTTTTGGGATTGTTCTTAAGATATTCTTCTTGCCCATCTAATACATGAAGAGGTAGAGGGAAATACTTTTTACATAAAGAAAAAAGCTTTCTTATTTCCCTTTTAGATAATTTTTCCCTTATAACCTCATCAATTTTCATATATTATTTGAGCTAAATGTTCCATTGAATCCCTTCTATCTCTCCAGTTAAATCTATTCATCAAAGCATCCCGAAGAACTCTTTCCAAGACATTTCCTATTTCCTTATCTTTGATTCTTCCCTGGGATATGACTTTAACATCGTCTCCATTTACCATAACATCCTTTAATGATTTAGGTATTTTCCCCAGCCTCATTTGAAGAACTATTGCATCAACTTCTTCTGGAATTATTATTGCATCCATCAGTGCCGGGCTATCCGAAAAAATTTTGGAGAGCATATATTTAAGGTCTTCTTCTTCCCTCATTTTCGGAAGCAAAGAAAACATTTTATCAAGATTTTTAACGTCCTTTTCCAGACGTAATTCTCCTTTTAATCTTTTCTTGACAAATTCTGCGGGATCTACATCTCCAAGAAGCCCAAGAAGATAAAAGAAAGAAATTGCATCCAATTGTTCGAATCCTTCTTCATGAAGCATTTTTTTATCAAATAATGCTTTGTCTACTCCAGTATCATGAATAAGGTTCAAAGCAATTTGGGTATTTCCTTCTTTTTTGATAATTTTCATCAACTCCTCCATTATCCTTTCCCCGGAAATATCCTTGATCAAATGAGAATATTCGATCATCATTTCCAACGTTGATAGATCAATGTCGTATCCGAATCGAGCAGCAAATTGAATACCTCTGAGAATTCTCAACGGATCTTCGATAAAAGCATTTTTATCAGTTGCTCTAAGTTTTTTCCATCGAATATCAACTAATCCATCAAAGGGATCTATAATTCTTCCGGTTTCAACATCAATTGCTATGGAATTAATTGTAAAGTCCCTTCTTTTAAGATCCTCTAATATAGAAACCCCGTCGGTTACAATTTCAAAACCTTTATGCCCATCCCCTATTTTTCTGTCCTTACGAGGAACGGCAATATCAAAATCTTCGCCATCATGTCCTTTAGGACGAAACTTTATAACTGCAAAGCTTTCCCCAACAATATCAACCCGACCAAAAGGAATCAATATAGATTTGATCTGCTCCATTGAAAGCCCCTCGACAATCAAATCTATGTCTTTAATGTTTTCTCCCCTGTAGGCATCACGTACGGACCCCCCAACAATGAATAATTTCCCCTTATGTAAAAGGGAAATTACCCAAGGCTGATCTTGAAGATCTGAAATAATATTTTGGAGTCGTACTGGTAACATTCGGAAAATTTAGTTCTCCAAATGTACTAAAAATTTCCCAAACAGAAAAATATTTAGAACATTTTTATATCTATTAAAGATCAAAAAGTTCTCTTATTTCTTTTGGTGCTGGTTTCCATCTTGGATGCTTGGCTTCATTTCCATTCCATGTATACTCAATCTCATCAACAGTATCATGATGATATTGGGAATAAGTTTCGAAGAAACGACAATCACCAGGATTTAATTTGAACTTTTCAACAATTTCTGTTGCAAGTTGTTCCGAAGCATTCGTGACTGAAGTACCATCATCTATATCTTCGAAAAGAATAAAATGATCTCCATCATCTGAGAACATTAGTACTCGGCACGAAGAGGGAATCCGATGGAAACCTAAAAATTCGTGAATGAAATCTTGTGTCATGATTATAGTTTTAAGCTCATATTTGCACCAGCACAATAGATATTTGTAATAAATATCAGCATGGCTTTTGTGGTGTATTTTGTTTTTGAATGCTCCTTGTATTCAGCAATTTTTTCTTTGCTTACGGTTGTTGTAGGATCGTCCAGAATTTTGAAAAACTCTCTTTTAAGTCCTTCGCAATCAAATTTATTCGCATTTCGAATAAGATCTTCTAAACGAAGGCTTACGCTTTTTCCTCCTTCCACCCGAGTTAGATCAGGCATGTGAGGCTGAATTTTCTGTTGTCTCTTATTAATTTTCATAGGTTAAATAATTTCTCTCCTGATTCGAAAGGAAAATGGGCTCCATACATAGAAATATACCGGGCATCCTCTTCTTCATTCACCCCAAGGCCCGTACCAATATAGTATTTTATTTCGCCCATCTTATTTTCTACTTTTACTATTCCAATAAGAGGCATACTTCCAGCAGGGGAAAACCATATTTTTCCTTTAATCATATCTTAATATTTAGTAGTCCATTTAGGGTTCGGAAGCCATCCAGCATTTTCGCAATCAATAAGGAATTCATAGATTAATTCCCATTCTTTCTCGGGGTCAAATCCGGCTTTATCTTCAAAAAGAACATTGAAATAGAATTTTTGTTCATAAAATCCAAAGTTACCATTTTTGGAACTTATCCCGGGATTTTCATTTACTGCATCAAAATGAATTTCATCTATTTCAAATTTCTTTAGATATTCCTCTATTTCATGGGGAAAAGATGAAGTCCAAAGAATTAATTTTATATCTGGCCTCTTTGTTAAGAGTTGGAGAACTTTCTTTGCAAAAGGATAGTATTCGGCAGGATACGTTACGTCCTTATAATTAGGTTTGATGATAGTTCCATGGAGATCTATTGCCCAATAGGTTTCGTAATATTCCTTTTCAAAAGAACGTTTAAACATTTTTTGAATATAATCAATCATCATAAGGGATTATTTTTAAATATCATTCCTTTTTTCCATCCTTTATCTAGATAGCTTTCGATATCGGGTTTTTTAATCAATTTATTTTCAGTTCCGTTATGGATCCAGATTTTTCCATAGGCTGAATTGTTTTTTCCCGAAGAAGATTTTGATTGTTTTTCCTTTGTTTCTTTGCTTCTTTTTGTCCCCAAAATCGCATTTCTTCTTTTTTGATTAGATTCTAAGGATTGTATTTTTCCAAAGGATGGATGATTTGATTTATTTTTATAAAATTCTATATTCCTTTTCGATAGATTTTTACAAATTTCTTCTCTTTTTGGATTATTAGAAATCGTATCTCCTCCAGAGCCGCCTCGAGAAATATTATATCCAATTTGGGGATTTTGAGAATTTAATGTTTTTATCCAAAAAATTTCTCTTTCATTTAATTTTTCCTGGGTGTCGCATTTTTCAAGGATCTCTTTTTCAAAATTTTCAATTCCATATTTTAAAATAGCCCTATTTAACAAAACACCAGAGCCAAGATACAATGGATTGTCATAACTATCCTGTCCAATGTAAATTTTTCCATTTATTTTATTTCGGGTTTTGTAAATTATCATTGACATTATACTATAGGATAAATCATTGCAAATAAAACCAATCCAACAAGAAAAATCAAAAAAAGTGGCCCCTTAGAATTATCCCATGTTTTTTTAATCTTGTCTTTCATAATTTTTTCCATTATTAAAGGTCAAATATACGAAAAATTTCCAATAATAAAAAATAATTATTTTGAATATTTCTTATAATTAAACGGGGTTTCAAAACATTTTTTAGCCAATGGAATATGAATATCTCTTAATCCATGGTGATGTCCCTTTATTCCATGAACACAATATTCGTCAAGTAGAGGGCTAATATCAAAAAGGGAATCATCCAAAATACAAATAGCTTTTACTTTTGAATGATTATCTCTTATCCACATCCAAATTTCTTCCCCCCTCGTTGAACTCATTTTTTTAGGAGTTACCCCTATTACTTCGCATTTAGCTCCCCATGAATTAAGGATGTCCTGAAGCTCTTTTATGGACCTTCCCAATCTCCAGGAAGAACAAATAACTACTTTTGCTTCATTCTCCTCTACAATCTTATTAAGATTCTGAATAGCAAATTCATCATGAGGATAATATTCTCCAGAAAGATTAGGCATTTCCCATTTTGGATCCTTTCTTAATTCTTCATAAGCCTTTTGAACCCTTTCCTGCAAATCCGGATTAATTTCGTCCGGGTTACCTTGGCCCCAATATTTAGGATCAAAATCCTCCTCTTTCCATTCAACCCCAACGGCTTCAGAAAATTTCTTATAAACAGATCTTACTGAATTTAAGACATCATCAAAATCCAAGAATAATATATTTTCTTTTTTCATTTTAAAGTTTCTTTCAAATCAAAAAGATCCTTTGCATCCTTCAAAGATTTTTTCAAATCATCCATAGAAAAACAAATATCCCCTTCATTTTCCATAGCAAATTGATACATTAAATCCCATCTTTCGGGTTCTTTATCAAACAAAACAAAACATCTTTTTCCCCTGCCGATCATATAACCTAATTCAAGATGAGCACTTTTTCCCCCAGGCATAAATAATACTCCAATATCTGCTCGATCAATATGGCTCTTATCAAAATTGTAAATATGTTTTGCTGCATAATTGCTAAGAGCTTCTTTATAAGAGCTACCTCTTACCTTTTCAAATTTTCTCCAAAAATCATCTGCTTCGGGGCCAGGGGAAAACCAGTCATCAAAAACTTCAAATCCCAATTCCCGGATTTCCTTAGCAACATGAGGGATTTTTTCATTTCGGAGGCTTCCAATTAAATAAATGACGAGTTTCCTTTTCATATTTTTTCAATTACGAATTTTTCAGTAAGTTCTGGTTCGAGATACCTTAATTTATCAGATGATTCTATCCGTGCTTCACATATAGTTTCGAGAAGGAATCTTACTCCATCTCTTACTTCTTTTTTTTCCGGATTTTTTGGAATCACCTTATATCTTTCCCTGATGAAAGATTCCAATGACTGATAAATCTCGGGATGCTTCTCCCAAAAAATAACATTTTCTAAAAGCTCTATAGTTAAATTTTCTGCCATAATTGCCATATATTACCACATAAAAATGCTAAAGTATTGATAATCAATCGTTAAAGTTTGTTAAAAACTGCCACATACTGCCACATAGCTAAAGAAGTATTTCAAAAGCTTCTTTTATAGCATCCTGAAGCTCCCACCAATCTTCCCAAGATATATTCATGGTTCCATTGGAAGATATTTTTATTTGATCGTGTTTCTTATAATATTCTTTTTCGGCCTCCTTATATTTTTTATATTCTTCTTCATATTGAGGAGTTCCATATTTACGGGACGGATATTCAGGGTAAGGCGGATCATAAGGATTTTTATAAACTATCACCACTAAATTAGCTCCCCCAAATTCCTTTCTTATCTCAATTCTTTCGTCATCCCCTTTAATATGTTTTGCTTTCCATTTGAGCTGATCTTCTTTACTCATATTTGGGACATAAGTTCCAGAAATACCACTATCAGAGGAAAACATTTTATTATGTTCTTCCGTAGAGCGGATTTTTTTTGGTTTATCAAATGAAAGTAATCCCATATTAATGTGCTATTCTTAATACACCTTGTTCTTTGCAATACTTACATCGGCAAGGAGCGGGAGCATCCTCGCTGTAATTTCCGTTTTCATCAGCACCTCTCCATCTCCAACGATCTTCCGCACCCATAAGAGGAATACCTTCCATTTCGGGCTTACCCCTATTCTCATCCTCAATTCGGGAAACATAATCTTCAAAACTCTGAAGAGCTTCTTCATCAGTTTGGCCAATATCAAAAGTTTCATGTTGAAACCAGGTCAAAACCCAGGTATCGTGCTTCTTATATTCGGCTTTAAGATACTGTAATTCCGGGTTTATAATTTTGAATCTTGAATCTTCTTCATTTTTGGAAACAAGAAATCTTTTCCACCAATCTTGAACAAAAGCATCAAGCTGTTCCTGAGTTTGTTCTTCACGGAACATCTTATGGAATCCTGTGCTATTCCACACTCTTCCTTCAGGCAATCCTTCATACCATTTGGGATATTTCGGATCCTGTACTCCGTCTTCCGACCAACGAGCACTAAAAAAATAAATAGGAAATTTTTGTTCTTTCATTTTTCTGATTTTTTCCAAAGAACTAAATCTTTGGGGTTTGTAGCTTCTGACGTTGTTGAAAGTTCCCCCTTATGCCAATACTTAACAAAAACATAAGTATCGTTTTTCGAAGAAACTATTCCTTGTTCGAATTTGTAAAAACTCATTTTTGGATCGAATATTCCTCCTTCATCAATATCTCCTCCGCCGACCCATGTTCTATAGTCATTCAAAGCATGCTGGGGGACATAAAGAACTACATCTCTTGCTTCGAAATAATCTGTGGTATAGTTTGGATTAATCATCCTTCTCCTTTTACAATTGTTAAATTCTGGGGATAAACTTCAACTTCACCTCCATCCTTAACAAAAATGATAGAATCGTGATCAAAATAAAATCTGTTAGCGACTACGGTATAGTTATAAGTAGTCCCCCCTGGATGCATGACTGTTACGGAATATTTTTTCATATTTTTAATTATTAAGGGGTGGAAGATTAAATTTTAAAATCTCCGTATGTACGTATCTGAATTCCTTTTTTAGTTGCTACCCCCATTTTGTTGCTGGTAGAATTATAATCATCCGTGATAAGGAATTGACATTTTTTATCAGAAATTGAAACCTCTTCAAGCATCGGGAACTTAGAGATAAAATCTGCTTTTGTTGCAAATCCAAAAGGTTTTGGGCTTCCAGTCATGCAAACATAAATAGTTCCTGTTGTTGGGCTTGCTTTTGGCTTATCAATAGTAATTCCCAAGCTTTCCAAAGTTAAAACCACCTTTTTAATATAATTGCTAACCTCCGGACTTCTTAATTTGGCTACCAAGGCTCTTTCAAGATTTGCATAATCATAATCAAGTCCTGCATGTTCTCGAGCAAGCTGAGTTGAAATTTTCTCCCCAACGTTATCATATCCGAGCATCTGAATAACCTGGGTATAGGTTAAAGATTTGATATTCATAAATGCCTGGACGAATATTTCATGGGAGCGAGAATTCCATTTGATACCATATTTTTCAATATCTTTTGTAGCAGCTCCTGCACCAAGAACCCAAACCATGAGTTCAAACATATTTTTGAAATCCTTTGCAAAGGGTTCGATAGTTTTTTCTCCAACTCTCTGGATTTCAAGAATTTTTACAGCATAAGAAAGCTGCTTAGCAATTCTTCCGTGACAATTTGGATCGGAACAAATAATATGAACTTCTGAATCATTCCAAACAGCTAATTTTCCACATGCAGGGCAGGTTTCTGGAAGAGGAGCATTTTCCGAGGAAGGAGCAATAACCTTTTGTATTTCAGGAATAATATCTCCGGCTTTTGCTATAGAAACTAAAGCTCCCTTTCCAATTCCTTTTTCGATAACATATTTTGCATTATATCCAGAAGCTCTCGAAACCGTAGAACCATCTAAGAAAACAGGTTTAAGAAGTAAGGTTGGTATAATTTCTCCCCTTTTTGATAGGTTCCATTCAATACCTTCTACTGTTGTTACAACTTCAGCCGGAACAAATTTTATAGCTACTGCCCATTCAGGGTCATGATCATTCTCCCCCAATAATTCCCTATATTCAACAGGGAATGCAAATACAACGCCATCCAATTGATATGGATATTCTTCTCTGAGCATCTCATAAGCTTTCAGAGTCGTAATATAATCATCTGCTGGAACAATTGTATTGAAATTTTTGGAAAAAATCTCATTTTTAGAAAATACGGATGGGGAGGCAAATTTTCCATTAATTAAAAAATTCAGAGGAATAATATCCAGTTCTGACATTTTTTCAAGATCCTCGTCATCCTTACCAATAACACCTGCAACATAATTTCTGGGGTTAGCAAATTCAGCAGAATATTTTTCCTGAAAAAGTTTAGTTTTGATAACTACTTCACAACGAATTTCAATAACGTCTTCGTCTGTAATGGGATCAAGACCAAAAATAATAAGTTTCTGCGGGAGTTTAAGAGAAAATCTCCTGGTAATATCTTTGCCGGTAAATCCGTCCCCTCTGGTAAGAACATTTGCGAGCGTATCCCCGCGATATATTATATTTATAGCATTTCCATCAAATTTAGGAGATGAAAATAAAGGGGAAACTTTTCCGATCTGCTGTGATCTTTTCTGATACCATTTTTGAAAGGATTCTTCCATATAATTTGTTCCAGACTCTGTATCCTCCGTCTGGATCTTTGAAAGGGAAAGCATCTTGGTTGGATGGGTAAAGTCGAAATCTTTTCTCTTTGAACCAACTTGTTCAATAGCTTTCGACCCCCTTTCTTTCAATAAGGATTCCAATGCATCAAATTCTGCATCAGTCATAAAAGGGAAGCCTTCATAATAAGCTATTTTCGCTTTGAGATATTTTTCCTCGAGTATCTGAATATTTTCCATAGATAACTTTTTACGGGACAAATATACAAAAAATCCCCGAAGAAAAAAAATTCCGGGGATCTTTTCTGTTAAAAAATTGTTAAAAATTTACGGGAACTTTATTTCCAATATTTGATCCTTGGTTAAATCACAGGTACTATTTTCGAGGATTTGAAATAATATTGTAGGATTTCCATTTTCTATTTCAAGCTCTATATCAATAATAACTTTGCCAACTACAACATCCGTAAGATAAACAATATGCTCTTTAGTTTTTTTAGAAGTATATTCAATAAATTTTTCTAAAAGCTTTTGCTTTGGATAATTAGGGATTGTATAATAAATTC
>Ga0208694_1003168_pt1 | contig 16179 bp, 10 predicted proteins | sample AD_UKC078_MetaG_FD_184442 | JGI IMG/M metagenome (GOLD analysis project Ga0208694, IMG submission 184442) | Active sludge microbial communities of municipal wastewater-treating anaerobic digesters from USA - AD_UKC078_MetaG (SPAdes) (version 2) | ecosystem: Engineered > Bioreactor > Anaerobic >...
CAATGAAATGTTTAGGATTCAAAACACCTGAAGAGGTTTTTGTCGCACTTCGTCATTGAATGCGGGTATTCAAAACCATCTTGATAAAAAGAATTTATCGAACTATTAAATTCCGATCCTATTTCAACACTTTTGAAAAATAAACCTTCGGAATATCCTAAAGTCACTAAGAATAAATAAAATAGTACAAATAAAATAATTTTCCTCATAAATCCTCACATATAAATTTGTATTAATATCAATTCTATTAAATGCATATTTCGGTGAAACCTGCCACTTGAGACCGGAATCAGGATTTACCTGGTGGGAACTTTCAGCCGGAATCTGTGGTACGATTGCTCCGAAATATATTTTAATTATCTTTATTAAAATATATCACGTTATTTAAGCAAAAACAAATAACACAATTTGCTTTTCTTGACCGACTAGAAGAAGCATTATAACCAACTGAGATTAACCACTGATAGAATTCTGTTTCTTGCATTTTCTCTCTACCACCTGCAGGTTCTTTCTAACATTTGTTATAGTGTCATCGATAATATTTTCCCATCCGCGACGCGAAGCGGCGTCGCAATAACGTTCGGTTGAGCTGCGAGCGGGCTTGACCCGCGAGTCCGCTCGAACCGGTTGTTAGGTGGCGCTAGTCCACATTTTCCACTTTTTTCTCCCCAATTGCAAGCAAACTATGGTTTCTACACGTATGTATATATATGGGAACCTATATTCCCCATCGGGAAGGAATAATCCAGACCATAGTCCGCAATTCTCTTACCCAGTACCAAGCCTATGCCAGTCCATCGCAAACGATGCTTGACCGCCTGGAGCAATTTACTGGTTGCGCCGACTGGGCAAAAGGTGTAGCTCGTATCTGTTGCGAAGATTGTGGACATTCGTACTTTAGGCCTTTTTCCTGCAAGGTTTTCCACTTATGCCCATCGTGCGACCAAAAGAGGACCTTACTCTATGCAGAATACTTGGCTGAGGACTTGCTGTTGGATCTACCGCATCGACAATTTGTGTTTACGATTCCCAAGATTCTAAGGCCATACTTTAAATCCGATAAACGACTGTTTGGTGAGGTTTCCAAATTAATCTTCACCTTGCTTTCCGACTTTTTCGCCTTGGCAGCTGGACAAGAACTGCTTTGCGCCTGCGTCGTTAGTTACCAGTCCTTTGGGGAATTCGCCAGGTTCCACCCACACTGGCATGTTCTGGTTCTTGAAGGTGGATTTACCAAGTACGACCGCTTTGTATATTTGCCAATCGGGACAGACGAAGGGATGCTCAAAGTCTGGCAAACAGCAATTCTGGCTTTGCTTCAGCGCAAGGAACTGATTGACCAGGCACGAGTGAACATGCTCAAAGACTGGAAGCATTCAGGCTTTAGTATCGAGAGTGAAACCAGGCTGTTCAACAAGGCTGATCGAGAGGCATTGGGGCAATATGTTGTAAGAGGTGCCACCTGTGCAGAAAAAATCCAGTATGACCCAACTTCTGACACGGTACTTTGGACAGCCTCCCCAAAGGGATTCTACAAAGGAAAAACTGAGACCTTCAAAGGGTTTGAATTCGTTGACCAGCTTGTGGCCCATCTGCCACCGCGGCGAGTGCAATTGGTTCGACGCTATGGGGTGTATGCGGGAAAAATCCGAAAACAATGGCAAGATCGACTCAATATTTACTGTCTGGCACCAGAGGGTTGGCAAAAAAGTCATCCACGCCAGTCCGAAATCGTGCAAGTAAAAGCGCTAGAGAATGAGGAAGCGGTACAAGTTCCTGATGCATGGTCCAAGCTACGCAAGCAAAGCTGGGCACGGTTATTACAAAAAGTCTACGAGGTAGACCCATTTATCTGTCCGAAGTGTCAAGGAATCATGTCGGTGGTAGCGATTATCGAGGATCCCAAAGAGCTCATCAATATTATAAACTGGGCAAAGCATCAGGTTTGGGAGCAGACAGTGACACTTTGCGCTCGTTCCCCTCCTGAACTGGCACTGGCGTCGGTATAATAACCAAGAACGAAGTTTATGTGGAACAAGATAACACCTCGAAATCGGAGTTTATACGGCTTCTTGGGGGAAGTGTATCTTTGCGCTTTGTCACATTGGCGCGAATCAGGGCTTGATGGCGGAAATAGACTAGAAATATACTTCACAATGTCGGTGTTGCCGAAAAGTTCTGATTGGAATAGTTGTTCGGGGTGCGAAAACAGTCGTAGTTCGGGGTAAAGGCCGAATTTCGACGCAAAACCGCAAAATTGCCGAAATGACAGTTCCTATTAATTAGTTCGGGGTAAAGGCCGAATTTCGACGCAAAACCGCAAAATTGCCGAAATGACAGTTCCTATTAATTGCCGAAATGACAGTTCCTATTAATCCGAATTTCGACGCAAAACCGCAAAATTGCCGAAATGACAGTTCCTATTAATCAAAATTGCCGAAATGACAGTTCCTATTAATTGCCGAGCCGTCGAGAACCGAATCCCAGTTTTCCTGCAGCAGGTCGTAGGCGTTTTGCAGGAGCCGGAAGCGTTCTTCGAGTATCGAAGAGGCGATGCCTATGGACGCTGCCCGGTCGGGATGGGTTTCCTTTGCTTTGCGGAAGTATGCCCGCTTGAGATCCGCCCGGGTCAGCGTTCGAATCTCCGGGCTCGAAAGACGCACCGAACGGCCGAGCACCATGCTGAGATTCTGTTCTATTTTGATCCGTTCTGCGGTGTTTGATTCCATCACTCTTCCGTAGTTCCCCAGTATGCATCCGAAAGACCGCTGTGGCAACAGGCGTCCTGATACAGCAGTCCTCTTGCGCTCTTCCGTATTCCTTGTGTATCGGCAGTCTCTTCCGCTGTCTTGACTTTTTGCATACAGAGTGGTAAACCGGTTTATAATGGTAGTACGAGAAGTACTACTACATATGCAGATGCTGCGGTACTACAAGGAGGCATTTGAATGGAATCGCATACCGTCGACCGTCTGGTTTCGCTCGGCTTGACGCCGGTCGAAGCGAAAACCTATTGCGTGCTGGTTGCCGAAGGCGATCTCGGCGGCTACCAGATAGCCCGTATTCTCAATCTTGCCCGTTCCTCGGTGTATCCTGCCCTCGACGGCCTGTGTGCGAGAGGCTTTGCCCGCCACCTGCCCGGCGAAACGTCCGTGTACTGCGCGGTGCCTCCGGAGGAAGCTATTGGCCGGCTGGAAAAGGATTGGGCCGACAACGCCCGCCGGGCGCGGGAAGGACTTGTGTCGATTGCAGTTAAGGGCGGCGAAGAGCTGTTCGCGAACATCCGGGGAAAGACTAACCTTTTGGCCCGGGCAAGAACGCTTATCGGCCAGGCGCAGCGCGAAATAATCATGAACATGTCCATGTCCCTTGAGCCTCTCGAAGATTCGCTCCGCCTTGCCGCCTCCCGCGGGGTACGAATAATCCTTTTCAGCTGGAAAACCCACGATATCGGCGATTTGCCGGTCGAATTCTACTGCCCCTTCGACAGCACCGACTGGTGCGCGGAGGAACGCATCCTTCTGGCGAGCGACGCTTCCGTCTGCGTTATCGGATCGAACGACTCGAGCGCGCTGATACCGCACCGTCCGATCGCCGCAGGCGAAAAGCTTCCGGCAGACGACGCCGATTTTCTCGGCATGACCACCTCAAACCGGCTTATGGTAAACCTTGTGCTCGAGCACATCCACTTCGATATCTATCTCCTGAAGCTCAGGAAGAAATACGGGTACAGTCCGGTTACCGCGGATATTTCCATCGGATCGCTGATGGAAAAAGGAGTATAAGAATTTATGCAGAGTATCGTGTCGGACAGGGTTCGCTCATTCATCGATCCGCGCGAGGGCGGCGCGACGTTCCGCGACGTCCTCCGTCTCGCGATTCCCGTCTCGGTGCAGAGTCTGGTGCAGTCTTTTCTCGGTATGGTCGACCAGATAATGGTCGGCCAGCTGGGAGAGGTATCCGTGGCGGCGGCCGGCATCGGCAACAAGCCGTCGTTCATTCTGATCTACGCACTTTCCGGAATCACTGCCGCCGCGTCGATTTTCGCCTCGCAGTATGCAGGCGCGGCTGCCTCCGGAAAGGATAGCGTGCCGGGGGAATCGAGGCGCAAGCTTGCCCGTGTGATGCGCGCGACGCTGCTCTCGGGCTTTGCGCTAACTGCTGCCGCCTCGGCTGCTGTATACGCCATGCCGGCGCTCTTGATGTCGGCATTTACTGCGGATCCGGCTGTCCGCGCCGAAGCGGTCTCCTATCTGTTGATCACGTCGGCCAGCTTCCTTCCTCTTTTGGTGACGGTATCCTGTTCGGCCCTTCTGCGGAGTACGGGGCGGCAGCATATTCCGCTTGTTACCGGTTTTTCGGCGGTAGTTCTCAATACGACGCTGAATGCGGTATTCATCTTCGGCTTCGCCGGTATTCCTGCGATGGGTCTTGCAGGAGCGGCTGTCGCAACGGCAATCGCCCGTTTTGCCGAGGCCGGCGCGCTGCTTGTCATCATGAAGAAGCTCGACGCGCCGGGTAGAGTGGGGGAAGCACTCTCCGTCAGGCTCGACAAGGGTTTCCCGGCGCTCTTTTTCGCTTCGGCGCTGCCTGCGGTATGCAACGAGCTTTTATGGGCGCTGGGTGATTCGGCATACGCGGCTATCTATGGCAGGCTCGGTACGCACGAGATTGCTGGCATGACGCTGACCTATCCCGTTGTCGGGCTGACCATCGGATTTTTCTCCGGATTTTCCGCGGCCGCGGGCATCATGGTAGGCGGCAAACTCGGATCTGCGTCGTTTCGCGAAGCCCGCTGCCTCGGCCGTTTCTTTTTCGGCTTCGGAGCCGCCGGAGCCGTGCTTCTCGGTGTTCTGGTCGCTTTGTTCGCCGCTCCTTATGCCTCCCTGTTCCGGGTAGATCCGGCCGTGCGAGATATTGCGGTATCGATCCTGCTGCTATACGCGATCGTCATGTGGGTCAAGGTGTCGAACATGATTGTTCTCGGCGGCGTAATCCGCTCAGGCGGGCAAACCAGGTACACGCTTGTTCTGGATATACTGGGCACCTGGGGTATCGGCGTTCCGCTCGGCCTGACTGCAGCATTCGCTCTTCATCTTCCGGTTCAGGCGGTCTATGCGCTAATCGCAGTCGAGGAATGCGTACGCCTGTCCCTCGCCCTCGCTCGGATGAGATCCGGCAAATGGATGGTGACGCTGAACGGCTGATATTCAGATTTTATTTTTTATCGATTTTTCTGTGTGATACGGCGATATATCTCCGATACTCATAGTATGTCCAAAATTGTTGCCGATATTCCGAAAATCCAGAAAAATGCGCGCGAATTCCATGCTTTGGCCAAATCTGCCGGAGCCTCGCTGACGGCGGTCACGAAATTCTGTACAAGCGATCCAGAAATTGCGGGCGCTCTTGCTTCCTGCGGCATCGCCTCGATTGCCGACAGCAATATGCGCAATTTCGCCGCAGTTCCGGCCGGGATCCGCACGTCTCTGATCAAAACGCGCTTGAGCGATATTCTCGCGCTTTCTTCCATGCATGCTTCCGCGCGCCCCGACAGGATATTCGTTTCCGACCGGAAGCTCCTGCAGGCGCTCCGGAAAACCGATCCTGACGATCGTCCCGACATTGTACTGATTGCCGAACTCGGCGATCTGAAGGACGGCATGTATCCCGACGAGATCCGCCGTGCGGTCGGGGATTTTCCCGAGCTTCCGATAATCGGGGTGTCGGCGAATTTCGCCTGTCTTTCGGGCGTTATGCCGTCCGCCGCGTCCGCAGCGGAATTATGGGAGCTCGCCCTTGACGTGCAATCAGTCCGCGGCCTTTCGAAACCCTTTGCCTCCGTAGGCGGAACGGTTGTGTGGAAGCTTCTCTCGGAGGGAGGCTTCAACGGTCTTGCGACGGAAATCCGCATCGGCGAAGGGATTTTCTTCGGCTACGATTCTTCCGGAGGCAGCGCCATTCCGGGCTTCGAAAGGGACTGCTTTTCGTTTGCGGGGGAAATTATAGAAACGGCAGAGAAAAAAATTGAAAGGAACGGAGTTCAGGGGTACACTGCATTAGGCGCTCATTGCGCTCAACGCTCAAGCGGACTTCGCTCGTGCGCCGTGCTCGACTTCGGCGTTCTTGCCGCTTCGGAATCGGATCTCGAACCGATCGATCCCGGCGTTCAATTCGCGGGACAAACCTTCGACTTCTCGGTCGCCGACATCACAGACAGTGCAGCCTCCTATGCGGCCGGCGGCTTCGTTTCCTTTCGTATCGGTTATTCCGGTTCTTCGCGCGCGTACATCAATCCGTATGTATCCCGCGAAGTAACATACGCATCGCATAAGGACAACTGAAAAGTGAAAAATAATACGTCATTCCGTTTCGGATTCAGCGGCTTCGGCATAGTTCTTGCGGTCTCGTTCGTACTGAACGGACTGCTCGGGGTTTCGGGCTTCGAGAAAACCTACCGCGAATCGCTGGTAAGCCAGTTCAGCATACAAGGCGAGACGCTCAAGGGGAAAATCGAATCCTCTCTCAATCTGGGCAAGAAGCTCTATCTTCTGGACAACCAGATCGACGGATTCTTTTACGAGTCGATGCGCCTTTCCGAAGGAATCAGCCATTTCTACGTGGCGGACTCTTCCGGCACGATCCTGTATTCCACCAGGACGGTGCTCAACCAGCGCAAAATTCCGTTCGACTTCTCGGCAGGATACGACATCGCTCCGGGAGCGGCGAGGCCCGAAGCTGATACGGTGAAATTTCTCGATTCCTGGTACATCTGCGTTCCCCTGTACTCGGAGGAGTCGTTTTTCGAAGGCACGCTGCTGATAGAATTTTCCCGCCTGACGGTTTCCTCGTTCATTTTGAAGACGGCCGAGCGCATAGTCCGCAGCGGCCTTGCGGTGTTCTTTTCCACTCTGGCGTTGTATGCGCTGCTGTTCTTCCTGCTTCGCGGCTACCGCCGTTCGGAAGCATTCATTACGGTTTTTCTGCTTCTCGGTTCGCAGATGGTTTTTACACTCCAGAATTTCTCGCTCTACAACACGGCGATTTCCGAAATATTCGGCAAGAACATGTCGGTGCAGGCGAAGTCAATCACCGAGGACGTCCAGAAAGTGCTCGACTACAACGTCGCGCTCGAGAGTCTCGGTTCTGCGGACAAATACCTGGAAAAACGCATCCGGGGCAATCCCCAGTGCGCGTCCGCCTATATCACCGATATCAACCTGAACGTGATCTTTACGGCAGGTCAGTCGGCATCGGCGCAAACAAAGGTGCGTACGCTGACCAGGCAGGATTCCGATTTGACCATACTGCCCCTGTCCTCCGCCTTCGGCAACGGCTATCTCGTGCTGAGGGTGAACCGGAACTTGATCAACAGCATTTTGCGCGACATGGCCCTCGACTCGGGCACGGTTATTCTTGTTGCGCTCATATTCGCTTTTATATTGAAGGATCTGCTCGAGCTCGTTGCCTCTCCGGGAAAGCTCAAGCAAAAACCCGCTGAGCTTGCGGTGTCCGATCCGGAACATTCGCTGAGCATGATCAGGATAAGCACCTTTTTGTTCATGTTCGCAGCGTTCGAGACTCTTTCGTTCATTCCGCTGTACATCCAGGAAGTATTCCGCGCGTCGCCCTTTTCAATTTCGGGGATCGATGAGCGGACCCTGATAAGTCTCCCTGTAGGTTCGTACATGCTCGGCATAATGATAGCTATGTTCATCACGCTGTTCGTATTAAAGGCGTATTCGATACGGACCCGGTATATCATGATGACCCTCTTTTTCATTCTCGGTTCCTGGTTGACCATCGAAGCCGATACCTTCATCGTGTTGACGGCAGCGCGCCTGGTTGCGGGCTTCGGATTCGGAGGCGTTCTTCTGAGCACCTCTTCGCTGGTCATCACGTATACGACAGACAAAACGCGCAGCAGCGGATTCGGCACCAATGCAGCCGCTTTCGCCGCGGCCTCCATCTGTTCGATACCGATCGGAGGCATCATCGTAAACAAATTCGGCTACGAGACGGGCATCTGGATTTCGGTAGTGTTCGCGTTCTTCTTCCTCGTGTTCGCGCTGACCTGCCTTGCTCCGAATCCGAAGCGGACCGCGCGCGCCGGCGCCGAAAGAGGGGACCACATCCTGACTGTCGGAGCCTTCTTCCGGATTTTGTTCTCCAGGCACATTCTCGTGTACATCATTTGCGTGAACATCCCGTTCCAGCTGATCTACGTCGGCCTATTCCAGTTCCTGCTGCCGCTGTACATGAGCGACACGCTCGCCCTGTCGCAGGGCAACATCGGCCGAATCCTCACTATATTCAGCATCGTCAGCCTCGGCGCAGCCTGGGTAAGCCGGCTTTCGGACCGCGTAAAGAAGGACAATCTGTTGATCGCGTTCGGTGCGATGTGCGCCGGCGTGCTCCTGATTCTGTTCAAGATGTATCCCGAAGGCGGGTTGATGCTTTTCATGGGCGTGATGATCGCGATGGGCGTGGACAACGTATTCATCGATGCGATCGAGGAAGTCTACGTCGCTTCCGGACGCGTCCGCGGCGTAACCGAAGAGAATCTGCTGCAAAGCTACAAGACGATCGAAAAGATCCTGTCAGTATTCGTACCGACGGTGACGGGCATCGCCATCATGAAGCTCGGCTTCGGGCAAAGCATGCTGGTGATCGGAGTCTGGTCCGCGGTCGGCGCCGCCGCTTTCGTCCTGCTCGGCAGGAACGGCCGCTGGGAGAAAAAATGAAAATGGCACATGCAAAACGTTCTTTCATAGTATTCGGATGCGCCGCTCTGTTCTCGCTCCTCGCATTTTCGTGTTCCCGAAGCGACCTGAGATCGGACAATTACTGGAACGGTTCGGAGAAGGAATCCGCCTGGGTCTCGCTATCCATAGGCGCAGGCTCCTCCCATCGCGGCTTCGTCAACGACGGAGCCCTCTTCGGCGCAGCCTCTCGGGTCGGCAAGGCTTCCTCGCTCGACGATACCCGTCCGGCAGAACGCGATTCCGAGGCGATACCGGAACCAAGGAAAGGATCCTCCGGAAAATTCCGGATTGCCGTCGTGGTTTCGGGCGAGTACTGGGAGTTCTTCGAAAACCTGAAAGGCCTCGTCCAGGGATTTGCGAATATCGGCTGGGCCGAACCCGTTGCAATCCCTGCCTCGGTCGTTACGTCCGAACAGCTGGTTCGCTGGCTTTCGACGCAGAAGTACAGCGAATGGATAGAGTTCGTTCCCGAACTCTACTGCAATCTCGCCTGGGGCGACAACGAAGAGCAGGCAGAGGCCCTGTTCGGCAAGCGAAAGCCGGCAGCGGACGTCATTGTTGCATACGGAGGCATGGCTTCCAAATTCTTCTACCGCTACGATTCGTACCCGGTTCCCGTCGTCGCAGACGCGGTTACCGATCCCTTCGGCGCCGGAATCACCAAGAACGCAGAAGATTCCGGCAAGGATTTCTTCTCGTGCAAAATCGACGCCGAGCAGTTCAAGCAGCAGGTCCGCCTGTTCCACGAGATCGCCGGCTTTAAAAAGCTCGGCATCGTGTACGGCGACGACGAGTACGGCCAGATATATGGAGCGGTGCGCGACGTCGAATCCGTTGCGTCCGAACTCGGCTTCGAGATCGTGCGCAATACCAGGGTCAAGGAAGAGATGGCCGAAGATACGGTTCCCTTGTATCTTGAGGCCCTCGCAGACGTAGCCGCCCGTTCGGACGCTGTCTATATCGGAGCATCGACGGCGGTTACCGAATACGACATCCTGGACGACATAGTCGCCATACTCGACGCGGCGAAGGTTCCGTCGTTCGCGCTTGAAGGATCCATTCGCGTCAAGGACGGCGTTATGCTCAGCCTTGCGTCGAGCGGAACCATCCGGTCCGGAATTTATACGGCGACGAAGATATCGCAGATTTTTACCGGCAGAAAGCCGAGGGAGCTTTCGCAAAAATTCGAAAGCGTTCCGTCGGTCGCAGTCAATCTCGCGACTGCGGCGAAGATCGGATTCGAAGTTCCCGCCGATGTAATCGTGAACTCGGACGAAGTGTATCTGACCAGGGACGGTTCCCCGGCAGTGCAGTCGCGCAGGATAGCAGGAGGGGACGCATCGCTGACGGACTTCGCGGCGGCCGCTTCTCAGGAAGGCGCTCTGATAGAGCCTCAGAAGCGCGCAGACGGCAAACCCTGGCAAGTCGGCGTCGTAATAAGCGGCTCCTACTGGGAGTTCGACCGGCATTTCCTCGGCATGCTCGAAGGCTTCGCCGAACTCGGCTGGGTGAATCCGGAAACCCTTGCCCGCATTTCCAAGCCGGTTTCCGGCGTCGAACCTTCCGTAGAGTCTGTGCTCGCCAGAATCGGAGCGGACTTCAGCGAGTATATCGAATTTCCGGAAAAATACCGGATCAATCTGCAGTGGGGCGACAAACTGTCGGCCGGCGCTCCGCTATTCGGGAAGGCTGAACCGGATCTCGATCTGATCCTGGTGTTCGGCGGAGTAGCGGGCAAGCTGTTCGCACAGCGGAAAGACTATCCGGTGCCGGTGCTTATGGAAGGCATAACCGATCCGGTCGGCTCGGGCATCATCTACTCGATCGAGGATTCGGGCAAGGACTATGCGACTTGCCGCGTGGATCCGGGCCAGTACCAGAGGCAGGTGCAGCTGTTCCACGACTTCATAGGCTTCAGGCGGCTGGGCATCATTTACGGCGACGACGAGTACGGACGCCTGTACGGCGCAGTGCACGACGTCGAGCTGGTAGCCCGGAAGCGCGGTTTCGCGATCGTACGGAAAACGGCCGTCCGCGAGCGCGTCAGCCGCGAGACCGTGCCCATGTATCTTGCAGCCCTCCGCGACATCTGCGACGAAGTCGACGCCGTCTATCTCGGCGCTTCGACTGCCTTGACCGAATACAACATCGCCCGCGACGTTGCGGAAATCCTGCGCGAGGCGAAAATACCGTCGTTTGCGCTGGAAGGAGAAATTCGCGTGAAGGAAGGCATTATGCTCGGAGTTTCTTCCCTGGAATCCGAAAAATTCGGATTGTACAACGCGAAGAAAGCCGTAGCGATATTCGGGGGCGCGTCTCCCCGCGTACTGCCGCAAATAATGGAAGGCGTGCCGTCCATAGCGCTTAATATGAAAACAGCCAGGCTGATCGATCGCGATATTCCGCTTTCGGTTCTGTCGAGCGTCGATAAAATATTTTACTGACCGCAGGGCCGGAATAACACAAAAAGGTTCGAGGAAAATGGTATATCGGATAAAGGGGACAGGTTTTTGGCTCGATGAAGTCGCCGACGCATTTCTTTCGTATCTGGAAGAGCGCGGCGCGTCCGGCGACGCTGTGCTGACGCTCGCATCCGGCATGACGCCGTCGTGTCCGATTCATTTCGGCATCTTCAGGGAAATACTGGTAACCTCCTTTGTTGCGCAGGAGCTCGAGAAGCGGGGACGCCGGGTGCGCCTGGTCTACTATTGGGACGACTACGACCATTTCTGCAAGATCCCCTGGTATACGAACCGAGAAGCGGTCGCTCCGTATCTTGGAAAAGCCTTGCGCGACGTTCCCGATTTCGAGGGCGGCTGCGCTTCCTACGGCGAGCGCTATATGCGCCAGTTCGAAAAGGAGCTGGCGAAGCTGGGCGTAGAACCCGAATACAATTACCAGTCTGCTTTGTACGCAGCCGGCGCGTATGCTTCGTACCTCAGGCTTGCCCTCGAGAACAGATTCGAGGTGTTCGACTGCCTTAACGAGCACAGGCTTCCGTACAATGCCGAGACGATTGCGGAACGGGAGCGCTTTTATCCGGTGGAGGTCTACTGCTCGCAATGCAAGCGCGACCGCGTAACAGTAAAATCCTGGGATCCTGCATCCGACACGCTCGTCTGCGTGTGCCGCGATTGCGGCTTCGAAGGAGCATACGCCGTCGGCGACTCTTTTACCGGCAAGCTGGTGTGGAAGGCAAACTGGGCCACCCGCTGGCACGATGATTCGGTGCATTTCGAGAGTTCGGGAGAGAACCAGCTTACCGAAACGGGAAGCTATGCCGGAGCAAGCAGAATCGTGGAACGCGTGTACGGTTCGCAGGCTCCTTTTTCCCTGCTGTACCGCTTCGTCGGAATTCCCGGGGTTGCGAAAGTGTCCCGAGCCCTCGGAAAGGACGGACTCGCGAGCAGGCTGACCGGACTTCTGGAACCGGCAATGGTACGCTGGGCATTCGCGCGCTATTCTCCGGACAAACCCTTTTCGCTCGACCTCGGAGACAATATTTCCCGCCTGTATCACGAATGGGATGTCCTGCTTGCAAAAGTCGCGGGCGGACGCGCGGAGGCGGCAGAAAAGCGGCTGTTCGACATAGCCGCAACCGGCGCGCGGTATTGCCCGATTCCCATTCCGTACCGGACGGTGCTGACGGCCGTGTGCCTTGCAAAGCAGGACTTGCGCAAGGCGGCCGCGCTGCTTAACAGGATCGGTCAATTCCACGGCAGCGACGAAGAGCTGTTCAATCTTGCGCTTCCGCGGCTCGAATGCGCCGCCTTTGCCGTACGCGAACGGGGCGACGGATTGTGCGGCGTAAGCCTTCGGGATGCGCCGGATCCCGTGTACATTGCAAATCTGCCTGAAGCGGTCGCCCGTTCGGTAGAAGCGCTCGCCGAAGGAATTTCCGAGTGCGAAACCGAAGAAGAAATATCCGCGCTGCTCGCCTCGGCTGCAGGCATCGGTTCGGACGCCGAGTTCAGAAAATCGCTCTACGGAGCTGTGTATACCCTGTTGACGGGAAAGCCTAACGGTCCCAGGCTTTCTACCCTGTTGTCGCTCGCCGGACCCAGCACTGTCGCATACCTCTTGAAGGGAGAAACCGTATATGCCAAATGAAGAAAACGCGTCCCGGGACGAGTTCAGAGTAGAAAAGAAGAACTCCATAAAATCGCGGCTGCAGAAAACGTTCATGCTTATATCCGTGACGATTATTCTGCTCATGAGCGTATTTTCGCTTGCGTACTTCTATTTTTCGACAAAGCGCGAAGCGGTGAATCTGGTGCGCAACAAGATTCAGCTCGCCGAAGTGTTCATGGAATCGAAAAAGAACGAAACCGCCCAGGTAGCGCAGAATCTCGCGAACGACCGCGCAATCCAGATAGGGCTCGACCTCCAGAGTCCGGCAAAAATATCCGAATATCTGCTTTCGAGAAGCGCGCAGCTCGACGGCTACTATATCAGCGTGTTCGACGCGGGCGGAGCGATGGTGTCCGACGTGGGCAAAAGCGGGTCGGAGCTTTTCAGCGGACGCAAGCAGCTGTCCCAGTCCGAGCAGCTATTAATGCAGGAAGCCCGCAAAGGCAAAAACATTATCGATACGGTGACGCTGACAAACGGAATAAACGAACCGTTTCCCGCCTTCATCGCGGTCATCCCGATCCTCAGGAACGGCGCTGTCAACGGCATCGTGATGGTTCGCTTCGTGTTCGTGGAGAACTTCGAGTTCTTCAGCCAGCTTTCGAAGAATATCGAAAGCGAGCTCGCGGTATACGTCGGAGCCGAGCCTGTCGTAAAGACGTCCGATCTTTCCATTTCGCTAGAGCAGTACAACGAGGTTTCCGTAATGAAGCGGAACACCGAACTTATTAGCCTGACCGGAGCCGGACTGCAGGAATTCCGGGGCATCTTCAGCACTGCCGGTGACCCGGTAGCAGTGCTCCACGTATACGTTTCCTCCGTACCGTACCTGACCGTATTCGCGACAGCCATCCTCATTTACGTATTCCTCACGATCATTGTAATTGTGATTGTATCGATTACGGTGTTCAAATTTTCCGGAACCATCATCAATCCGATCGAGGAGCTCCTGAAAGGCGTGAATATCGTTCGCGGAGGTAACCTCGCGCACGAAATTTCTTTGACCGTCAAGGACGAAATCGGACGGCTCGGGACTGCGTTCGACGAAATGCGCTCGGAACTGAGCGAAAAAATTTCCACGATAGTCGACATGAACAAGGGGCTTGAGAAAACGGTCGAAGAGCGAACGCGCACGATCGAGACGCTCAACCAGAAAATGAAGCACTACCTGTCTCCCCAGCTCTATGCCTCGATAGCCGGAGGAGAGCGGGACGCCTCGGTCGAAAAGCACTATCGCAAGAAACTGACGATTTTCTTCTCCGACATAGTCAACTTCACCTCTACGACCGAGTCGATGGAGCCCGAAGATATCTCGCAGCTTTTAAACACCTATCTGGACAACATGGCGCAGATCGCGCTCAAGTACGGCGGAACGATCGACAAGTACGTCGGGGACGCGATAATGGTATTCTTCGGCGATCCCGAATTCACTTCGGACAAGGATCATGCGCTTCGCGCGGTCAAGATGGCTATGGAAATGCTTGCCCGACTCGCGGAGCTCCGCGTGGAGTGGGAAAACGCCGGGATCGAGAAACCGTTCCATGCGCGAGTCGGCATTAATACCGGCTATTGCACCATCGGCAACTTCGGCTCCGAAACGAAAATGGACTACACCATTATCGGCAACAACGTCAATCTCGCGGCGCGCTACGAGGCGGCCGCAAAACCTGATACGGTACTGATGAGCTACGAAACGTATATGCTGGTCAAGGACGAGATAGAGTGCGTAGACGCTGGCTTGTATACCATGAAAGGCATTGCGGAGCCGGTCCGCGCATACAATCCCGTGCGGGTTCTGGAGGCTCCAGTGAATCCTGAAGTCATCAAGATGACCGAAAACCACGAGCTGGTGTTCCCGAACAGGGTGGTAAACACGAAGAACCTGTCGTTCGAAGAGAAGAAGACCATCCTCGTCAACATGAAGGAAGTGTTCGACGCGATTAAAAACGATTTGAAATCGGGCGAGTAGACAAGCTGGAGAAACAACGTATGAATAGCGAAATCGTATTCCACTGCGAAGCGAATGATGTGTATTTGTCGAATCCCTGTCCGGCTTTCGGAGAAATAGTCAGGGTCAGGGGAAGAATCTCAAGGCGCGAAACTGAGGCTCGGCCAGACGGAGGTTCTGCGAAAGATGCGCCGCCGCGGCGCGTGTTTTTACGGAGGCTGGAGAACGGAACCAACTGCCATATCGAAATGTCGCACGAACGTTCCGACGCTCTCTTCGACTGGTATGCATGCGATATCAGAATGAACCAGAAAACGGTCCATTGGCACTTTATCGTTATCGAAGGCGGCGAAACTTTTTATTGCACCCGAAAAGGCGCGACTCGCTACCCCCCGACGGAAGACCACGATTTCGTATTGATCGCCGATTTCGAAAATCCTGATTGGGTTCCCGGCGCCGTCTTCTACCAGATTTTCGTGGACAGGTTCCGAAACGGAAATCCCGAAAACGATATACAAACAGGTTCGTACGAATTCGACGGACATGCAACGCTCAGGAACCAATGGGGTGCGATTCCTCCCGAGTATGCCGAGGGGCACTGCCTCGACTTCTACGGCGGAGACCTGGAGGGCGTACGGCAGGCGATTCCCTGGTTCCGGGAAATCGGAGTCAATGCGATCTACCTCAATCCGATATTCTCCGCGAAGACCAACCACAAGTACGACTGTACTGATTATTTCAGCGTAGACGAAGCGTTCGGCGGAGGTAAAGCCCTGAAGGACCTGGTCGATGCGCTTCATGAAGCTGGTATGCATGTAATTGTTGATGTTTCAATCAACCATACGGGGTCGGAGCATCCCTGGTACCGCACGGCGCTCGATAATCCGTCCTCGGTGGAGCGCTCCTTCTACTACATCGACGATCAGGGTTTCGCGAAGAAATGGCGGGGGGTGGATTCTCTTCCCCAGCTTAATTACGGTTCCCGGCAGCTCCGGGCCTTGATGTTTGAAAACGACGATTCTCTCGTGCGGAAGTATATAGCCGAGTACGGCATCGACGGATGGCGATTCGACGTTGCCATGGATACCGGCCGAAACGACCGGGATCAGTTCGCTAACGAAATATTTTGATGATAAGCGGAAAGGAGCGAAAAAAGCCATTGCCAGAAAACTTTCAGAGCAAGAACGCGATAAGTTATATTGCGTTGCCTGATCGAGAGGCATTGGGGCAATATGTTGTAAGAGGTGCCACCTGTGCAGAAAAAATCCAGTATGACCCAACTTCTGACACGGTACTTTGGACAGCCTCCCCAAAGGGATTCTACAAAGGAAAAAC
>Ga0208694_1003179_pt1 | contig 16151 bp, 14 predicted proteins | sample AD_UKC078_MetaG_FD_184442 | JGI IMG/M metagenome (GOLD analysis project Ga0208694, IMG submission 184442) | Active sludge microbial communities of municipal wastewater-treating anaerobic digesters from USA - AD_UKC078_MetaG (SPAdes) (version 2) | ecosystem: Engineered > Bioreactor > Anaerobic >...
AAGTGCGTTAGTTGCTTGCAAACAAAACACCAGCGCATTAACCAGCAACGCACAGCTAACGGCTGGCTCGCAAAGCAGTGTTCAGGCGTTCATTGACAACGCAGCGCTTGAACAAGCCTTTAAAGACAAAAAGAGTAACATTTTTGTTGAAGGCAATGGGGTGGTGAAGAAGCTACTGCCTGACGACAACAAAGGCTCGCGCCATCAAAAATTTTTAGTCACCATTTCAGATGTGCAAACGTTATTGTTTGCGCACAACATTGATTTGGCTAAACCTGTGCCAATCGCTGTGGGTGACACGGTGCAGTTTAGAGGCGAATATGTGTATAACCCCAAAGGGGGTGTTGTGCATTGGACGCACCATGACCCGCAAGCAAACATCGAGGGCGGTTGGATTAAACACAACGGCCAAATTTACCAATAAGCAGAAACGATTATGTCCGATATCTTAAATAAAATTTTAGCCACCAAACAGCAGGAAGTTGCCAAGAGCAAAGCCGCTACCAGCTTAGACCAACTCCAAAAACAAGCAGAAGCGCAATCAGACCCGCGCGATTTTGTCGGGGCAATTCATGCCAAAGTGGTTGCAAATAAGCCTGCGGTGATTGCTGAAATTAAAAAAGCCAGCCCGTCAAAAGGCGTGATTCGTGAAAATTTTAATCCAGCAGAAATCGCAAAGAGCTATGAAAAAGGCGGTGCGGCGTGCTTGTCGGTACTCACTGACGTGGAGTATTTTCAAGGCAGTGCCGAGTATTTAAAGCAAGCGAGAAAAGCCTGCAAACTGCCCGTATTACGTAAAGACTTTATCATAGACCCCTATCAAGTGTTTGAAGCACGCGCAATGGGCGCAGATTGTATTTTGCTCATTGTGGCAGCGTTGGAATTGAAGAAAATGCGCGCGCTTGAGCAGCTTGCCCATGATTTAGGCATGGCTGTGCTGGTTGAAGTGCATGATGCTGATGAACTGACGCTTGCATTGCAATTGGATACGCCGCTCATCGGCATCAATAATCGCAATTTGCGCACCTTTGAAGTGACGCTGCAAACCACATTAGACCTTTTGAAAGTGTTGCCAGAAGATCGTTTTGTGGTCACTGAATCAGGCATCTTCACCCCGGAAGATGTGAAGTTGATGCAAGACCACGATGTGCACGCCTTCTTGGTGGGCGAAGCGTTTATGCGTCAGCCTGACCCGGGTGTTGAGTTGGCAAGAGTGTTTGGCCTTTAAATTATTAGTGACAGACTGACTGAGGTAAACGTTATGAGCTATCCCTATTCCCGCCCGCGCCGTTTGCGTAAAGATGATTTTTCACGCCGTTTGGTGCGTGAAAATGTGCTGACGACCAATGACTTGATTTATCCGGTGTTTGTATTGGATGGCGAAAATCGCATTGAAGAAGTTGCATCCATGCCGGGCGTTAAACGCCAAAGTATTGATATTTTGCTCAAAACGGCCGCAGAATGTGTGCAACTGGGCATTCCTGCCATCGCATTGTTCCCAGTGGTTGATAGTCAATTCAAAAGCTTAGATGCGGCGGAAGCCTACAACCCGGAAGGCTTGGCGCAGCGCGCTGTCGTAGCACTTAAAGCCGCCTACCCAACGCTCGGCGTGATTACCGATGTTGCGCTCGACCCTTTCACCACGCATGGCCAAGATGGCTTAATTGATGATTCAGGTTATGTGCTCAATGATGAAACCATCGAAGTGCTAGTTAAACAGGCTATTTCTCATGCCAATGCAGGTGCTGACATTGTTGCGCCCAGCGACATGATGGATGGCCGTGTTGGCCAAATTCGCGAAGCCTTAGAAAGCTCAGGCAACATTCACACCAAGATTTTGGCTTATTCCGCCAAATATGCCTCTGCGTTTTATGGCCCTTTTAGAGATGCTGTCGGCTCAGCAGGCAATCTGGGTAAAGGCAATAAATACACCTATCAAATGGACCCCGCCAATAGTGATGAAGCCATGCAGGAAGTTGCGCTGGATATTAGCGAGGGAGCCGATATGGTAATGGTCAAGCCCGGCATGCCTTATTTAGATATTGTGCGCCGTGTGAAAGATGAGTTTGGGGTGCCGACGTTTGCTTATCAAGTGAGCGGTGAATATGCGATGCTCAAAGCCGCATCACTTAATGGCTGGCTGGACGAAAAAGCATGTGTGTTGGAGAGTTTGTTGGCGTTTAAACGCGCGGGCGCGGATGGGATTTTGACTTATTTTGCGATGGATGTGGCGAAATGGTTGAAAGAGAGTAATAAATGAATCAGTTTTTGAGTTCGCTTCCAACCATGCTGGGCGGGCTTTTGATTGCTGCTGCAACCTATTGGTTTACGAAGAAAAAAGAAAGAGAAGCCGAGTGGAGAAAAGAAAAGCTGGCTTACTATAAAGCCTTTATCGAATCTTTAAGCGGTATAGCTGGCAGTGATAACTCTATTGAGGGTCAGCGAACCTTTACAAGAGCGAGTAATAATTTACTTTTATTCGCTCCTCAATCTGTAGTTCAATCGCTTGAGAATTTTAGGAGTGGGATTCGGGTCTCTAACGACTTGCCGATTCAAGAGCATGACAAGCTACTCACCACTCTAATAAAAGAAATTCGCAAGGATATTAAAATTTCACCATCCGATAGTTCTGAATTTAGCGCGAAAATATGGGCATCTGGAACTAATCCTCAAACTTAATAGTTGCTTTTCGCTCCTAGGCGAGTTTCTTTCTTTTGCTTAGCCAAAAGAAAGAAACCAAAGAAAAGGCTACCCCCTACCGCTTGATTCCTGAAATTGCGCTGACTTTGGGACGGCAAGCGGAAACTCGCCAATAAAATCATTTGGCTCAAACAGCCGCTTACCGAAATCCTCCCAAATTCGGCGCAATCTCAGGCGCGGTAGCAGGGGAGTTTAAAGTCAAAAACCACCCTCACCCGCACTGTCGTGCACCCTCTCCCGTTTACGGGCGAGGGTTATTCTAGCCCCTCTACCGCAGGCGGGAGAGGGGTTGGGGTGAGGGAGTTTTAATCTGAAAAAATTGAGTAAAGGATTGCTTAATTTTTGGCTTGTTTTTGGCACAAATCATTTCACCTCCTCTGCAAGCCTTATTCTATGAGGCTTGCAGAGGCATAAAAAATCCTTGGGCGTTTTTAAGTGTTTGAAATGAGGTTTTTTACCGCTGTAATATCGGCGCGTTCTGCGTTGCTACCGTCGCTTGCGCGTTTGGTGGGTTGTCTGATTTCGTCCACTTGAAATACGCTAAGTTTGATGATGCCAGTCGCTGTCTCGAGTGAGAAAACCGGCACTTTTTTGCGGGTGTCATTTTTTTTATCACGTTTGCCGTCGTTCATGATACGGTACGATTTTTCGTTAGTTTCAAACGGGATATCAAGGTTTAGTAGAAACATTTCCACTTCTTTCAAGCTGTCGGCAAATAAGTGAATATGGGTTTCTGTGCCTAATCCAGCGGTGCCATCCAGCACCGCACCTGTTAAATATGGATTAAATTTTTCGAGCAGCTGCATGGTATAGAGCGCATTTTTACGCAAGGCGCGCAAGTTTTCCGGCTGTTCTTCACTTAGAAAAAGTGCATTGTAACGTTTGAGTTCTTCTTCAATTTCTGCGTTTGAAGGCAGTACGCTGTTATCCAACGCGCCGATTTGCCGGCCTGCTTTATTTTTGGCGTAAGAGAAATCCGAGATGCCGTCTTCTGCCATCATTTGTGCAGCTTTTTGGGCAATCAGTTGACGCAATTGGTTTGGATTTTCTTTTGCCATGATTGCTTGCAGCATTGAATTTAATTTGGATTTAACACTTTTGCAGCAGCATTTTGTGCATCTGCATTGCCATTTTCAGGCTTAGCTTGCTTGGCTGCATTGCTAGGCGGCGATAAAGTAACTTCAGGCTGTAACGCCCGTTGTGCTTGGTTTTGCTGCGCATTGGCGTCATCCTCGCCAGTTCCGTCATTTTCATCAACTGAGTCGTCTTCACCAAATAGCGGAGGAAGCGGCTCTTCATAAGTTGGTGGCGGGTTCTCATGGTAAAAGTATTCTAAAATACCGCTACTGCTGCGGGTGCCGGTGGCCGGGTCAACGTTAATGGCCACAACGCCCTCAGGCATGCGCATGGCCATTTCAGGTACGCCGTTGAGCGCGACTGCCATGTATTTAATCCAGATTGGTAATGCCGCAGCGCCGCCCGTTTCACCTTTGCCTAAGTTGCGTGGTTTATCAAAACCAATCCAGGCAATCCCTACCTGCTTTGGGCTGTAGCCTGTAAACCAAGCGTCTTTGTGGTCATTAGTGGTGCCAGTTTTACCTGCAATGTCGGTGCGTTTTAATGAGAGTGCTTTAGTGGCCGTACCGTTTTGAACAACGCTTTGCAGCATCGAGTTCATGATGTAGGCATTGCGCGCATCAATCACGCGGGGTGCATCTTTACCTGCACGCTGAAATTTTGATTGCATAATCACTTTGCCGTTACTATCAACAATTTTGGTGATAATGCTTGGTTTAACCAGATAACCACCATTGGCAAATACCGCGTATGCGGTTGCCATTTCCCATGGGGTTGTTGAGCCCGCACCTAAAGCTAATGTGAGGTATGGCGGGTGGTCTTTGGCTTTAAAGCCAAATCGTGTGAGGTAGCTTTGGGCATAGCTGGGGCCAATCTTTTCGAGTATACGGATAGCCACCGTATTAATAGATAGCGATAGAGCTTTTCTTAAGCGTACCGGGCCTCTGAAGTCGTTGTCGTAGTTTTGGGGTGACCACGCATCATCACCCGTTTCCGCAGCAGAAAAACTGAGCGGGGCGTCATCCACAATAGAGGCGGCGGTGTAACCTTTTTCTAGTGCCGCTGAGTAAATAAAAGGTTTTAAGCTTGAACCCGGTTGGCGGTGCGCCTGCGTAACATGATTAAATTTGCTAAGATTAAAATCAAAGCCGCCAACAAGTGCCCGCACTGCGCCTGTTTCAGGGTCTATGGCAATAAATGCGGATTCTACTTCCGGAAGTTGCACTACGCGCCATACCTCACCCAAATTGGTACCATCACTTTTTTTAGATTCAGTTTTAATCACACGAATCACAGCACCTGGCTTCAACATGCGTTTTGCAGGATCTTTTTCTTTGAGCGTTTTTTCAACAAAGCTTAATCCTTTACCGCTAATTTCAATGTCATCACCATACTTGGTATGCGCGAAAATGGATTTTGCCGTGATTTCAGTAATAATTGCCGGGATTAAATTGGCATAAACTTCAAACTCATCCAAAGCATCATCCAGCGCATTTTTATCATCTGCAGCATCGATAGCCAGCACTTTTTCTGGCCCGCGGTAACCGTGCCGCTGGTCGTAATCCAGCACCCCCTCGCGAACGGCAGTGTTCGCAGCAAGCTGGTTAGCTTTGCGAATCGTCGTGTAGACTTTTAAACCGCTTGTATATATTTCATCCTGATATTTTGCATACAAATTTTCTCGCACAATCTCAGCCACGTAATCAGCAGACAAGTTACTACGCTCTTGCTTAGAACTTTTAAAAATTAAAGGTTGTTTAAGCGCCCCTAGATACTCTTCCTCTTTTAAAAAGCCAAATTTAAACATATCGCGTAAAACTTCATGCTGACGGCCAATCGAGCGCTTAGGGTTAATAAAAGGGTTATAAGCAGAAGGAGCTTTAGGGAGTCCAGCCAGCAATGCAGTTTCAGCAAGGGTGAGTTTTTCAAGTGGCTTGTCATAATAAACTTGGGCCGCAGCTGCAAAACCATACGCACGCTGGCCCAAGTAAATTTGATTCAGGTATAACTCTAAAATTTTATCTTTACTTAAATTGCGCTCAATTTTGATGGCGAGTAGCGCTTCGTTAATTTTGGTAATAATCGTGCGCTTACCGTTAGGTGGCGTAAAGAAGTTTTTGGCCACTTGCATGGTGATAGTGCTGGCACCCTCGCGTCCTTTACCTGTTATGTTGTTTTTTATTGCGCGCACCACGCCCGTTGTGTCAATTCCGCCATGCTGATAAAAACGACGGTCCTCAATGGCTAAAACCGCATCCTTCATGGTCTGTGGAACGTTCTCAATTTTAATATAAGCACGGCGCTCCTCGCCAAATTCACCAATCAAGTGACCATCTTCAGAAAAGATCTGCAAAGGTAATTTTGGATGGTAATCCGTGAGTGCTTCAAGCGATGGCAATGAGGGGTATATGATTGCTGCGGCTATCGCTATCAGCGCGGCAACGGACAGGCAACTGACAAAAATTGCAAGAAAAATATAATGCCACCATTTATTAAGCGTCATAGAATTTATCAGTCCACATAGTCTTAAGAGTTCGCAGCATTATAAATTGCCAAACCTGTTTCTGCGAATAAACAATGTAATTAAGTATTTATTTTGTATCAATTCTGTAACAAATTCATATATAAACATTATTGTTAATTGTAAAGAAATTAAAAATTGCTTTACAGGGTTTAAAGTTGTTGATAGGATTTAAAGTAGTTTATTAGAAGTTTGCGTAACTATTTAACTTTGAGAGGGAATTTCGATTTGAAATTCAATTTGTTTACAGAATCAACACCGCCACTCATTGGGGTGGATATCAGCTCAACTTCTGTGAAAATGGTTGAGCTCAGCGACAATGGTCGCGGAGGATATAAACTCGAGGGTTACTCAATTTCAGCCTTACCTAAAGAAGCGATTGTGGATGGCAATATTGGCGACCTTGAAAAGGTAGTTGACGGAGTAAAACTGGCATGGAAACTGTTAGGTTCACGAGAGAAGCGTGTTGCACTTGCTTTGCCTGCATCTTCAGTCATTAGCAAAAAAGTATTGATGAGTGCCGGGTTGCGTGAAGAGGATATGGAAGTGCAAGTTGAGGCTGAGGCCAATCAGTACATTCCCTTCTCGCTGGATGAAGTAAACATTGACTTTCAGGTTATTGGTCAGGCGCCAAACAATCCGGATGAAGTTGAAGTGTTAATCGCGGCAGCCAGGAAAGAAAAAATTGAAGATCGTGTTGCAGCGGCCGAAGGCGCGGGGCTTAAAGTGACAGTGATGGATGTTGAAAATTACGCCACTGAAGCCGCATATAACTTGGTTGCAAGTCAATTACCAAATTCTGGACGTGACCAAACGGTGATGATTGTGGATATTGGCGCATCGATGATGCATGTCAATGTATTGCATGATAATAAATCGGTCTACATGCGTGACCAAAGTTTTGGTGGCGGCCAATTAACGCAAGAAATTCAACGTCGTTTTGGATTGTCTGTTGAAGAATCCGAAATTGCAAAACGTAAGGGCGGCTTACCAGAAAGTTATGAAGGTGAAGTGCTGCAACCATTTGTACAATCACTTGCGACAGAAGTGGCGCGTGCGCTACAGTTCTTCACTAGCTCAACGCAATACAATCGGGTTGATAATATTCTATTGGCGGGGGGGTGTGCTGCCATACCTTCAGTTGATGTATTGGTGCAAGAACGCACTCAAGTGCACACAATTGTCGCTAATCCGTTTCACAGCATGGCAATCAGCACAAAACTCAAGCAACAGCAAGCAGCAATCGACGCCCCTGCACTGTTTGTCGCGTGTGGGTTGGCAATGCGAGGTCTGTCAATATGATACGCGTAAATCTGTTACCACATCGTCAAGTCAAACGCGCTGAGCGTCAGCGTGAGTTTGGGCTAATGGCTGCTTTTTCTGCTTTTGCGGCAGCAGCAATAGTTTTTTTAGGCTACACCTTTATTAACGGCCAAGTAGAAGCGCAAACAGCACGCAATGCCCGATTGGACGAGGCAATTGTTCAATTGGATAAAGAAATTGCAGATATTAAAGATTTGAAGGATCAAATCAGTATTATGCTGGACAGAAAACAAGTGGTTGAGAATCTGCAAACAAATCGTAGTCAATCTGTTGTTGTGTTAGATGAAATCAGCAGGCAATTACCTGAAGGGATGTATCTAAAAAGTATTAAGCAGCAGGGTAACTCCATCACGATTGAAGGTGTGGCTGATACAAATTCTCGTGTGGCAACGTTGGTGCGCAACTTCTCTACCTCCAACTGGTTGGATACACCAACATTGGTTGAAATTAGAGCAGTCTCGCCAGATGCGCAAAACACTCAGAAACAGAACATTTTTACCTTGGGAGTCAATATTAAGTCGCCCAAAGCTGAAGAAAGCAACTCACCGACTGGTGCAGTAAGTGCTGGGAGTCAATAATGAAGTTAGAAGACTTTAATAATATCGATTTTAAAAATGCGGGTAGTCTGCCTGGGCCTGTAAAAGCGGTTCTGCTGTTTTTATTATTCTTGGTTATTTTTGCGGTTGGTTATTGGTATTTCTGGACGGAGGCTTTTTCTGCGCTAGAGGCTGAAAAAGCAAAGGAGCAAGAGTTGCGCACTGTGTTTTTAGATAAAAAAGCGCAAGCCATTAACTTGGAGGGTTACAGACAGCAAATGGTTGAGATAGAAAAAACTTTCGGTGCCCTGCTTAAACAACTTCCAGACAAATCGCAAATGGATGGTTTATTAACTGATATCAACCAAGCTGGGTTAGCTCGCGGTCTGGAGTTTGAGTTATTTAAGCCAGGGCAGGAGACACAGACGGAGTTTTATGCCGAGATGCCTATTTCGATAAGAGTGCTTGGGAGTTACCACGACTTGGGTGCCTTCGCCACGGATATTTCTAAACTGTCCCGAATTGTCACTTTGGGAGACATTTCGATTATTGCCAGCAGCAAAAAAGAAGGTAAACAAGCAACTGCAAACGCGGATTTAATTATGGAAGCAACAGCAAAAACATACCGCTATTTAGATGCGACTGAGATTGCCGCTAAGAAAAAAGCTGAAAGCGAAGCTTTGGCTAAGAAAGGTTGAGTGGTCAAGTGAATATAAATACAAAACAGCAGGTTTGTTTATATCGAACATTTCAACTGATTGTAATTGGGGTGGTTTCGGCTAGTCTGTTGGCTTGTGGTGGTGAACAAGGCGATGATCTAGATGAGTTCATGAAAAGTGCTGGAAATGATATGCAGGCCAGAGTCAAACCGTTGCCAGAAGTGAAGCCTTACCTGGCCTTGCAATACAACGCAGATAACTCACTCAGTGATCCATTTAAAGCCCGTAAAGCGACTAGCAAAGCTACCGGAATATTGCCTAATCTTAGTCGTCCTAAAGAGCCAATGGAAGCCTACCCGCTGGAGAGCATTAAATATGTAGGTCACTTGTCAAAGGGTAAGCTGATATACGCATTACTGAAAACCCCGGACAGTGGCGTGCAGCAAGTTAAATTAGGTAATTTTGTTGGTCAAAACTATGGCATGGTGACGCAAATCACGGATAGTGAAGTCGTGCTAAAAGAAATAGTACAAGACGATTTATCTGGCGACTGGGTTGAACGAGAGACTAGTTTGACGTTACAGGAATAGCATACTGGTGATTATTAAAAAAGTATTAACTGTATGAAACGATTAAGAAATCAGGGTGAAATAATGAAAACACAATGGATATTTAAAACTTTTGCACAAGCATACATGTTGATGTTTTTTGCGGTTTTTAGCAGTATTCTACAAGCTGAAGATCAATCCATGCTTGCAAATAAAATTGAAAGTGTGGATTTTTCAACATTGCCTGGTGGTCGTGTCAGCATTAGAGTTAAAACTACTGAACCATTAGTGAATGCCCCAGCGGGTTTTACACTGAGCGACCCAGCACGTATCGCACTCGATTTCCCTAATATTGGTAATGGCCTAGCAAAAAATAACATCGCTGCAAGCCAAGGGGAATTGAAAAGCATTACTCTGGCACAGGCTAAAGATCGTACAAGAATGGTATTAAATTTAACAAAAAATGTTGGATATACCACAAGTTTAAGTGGCAACGAATTAACCGTAATGTTGCATGCGAACGCCCTTGGCTCAACTTCAGTTGTAGAAACTAAATTCTCTGAACCTGCACTTGGTAGCCAGCAAAATGCTATTAGCAATGTGGATTTTGCTCGCGGCAAAAATGGTGAAGGACGAATCATCGTTGATTTGTCTGATCCAAATTCAGCTATCAATATCAAACAAAAGGGCAAGACGATTACTGTTGACTTTATCAATACCGAAGTTCCCGCTAATTTGCAGCGTCGTTTAAACGTGACGAACTTTAACACCCCCGTTATTTATGTTGATACGATGAAGCAAGGCAACAACGGACGTATGGTGATTGAGCCCAAAGGCAACTGGGAGCATTCAGCATACCAGGCCGATAAGAAATTTATAATCGATGTGCGTCAGGTTATTGAAGATCCTAATAAACTCGTTCGTGGCAGCAAACCAGGCTATTCGGGTGAGAAGTTGTCTTTGAACTTTCAAAATATCGAAGTCCGCTCTGTGTTACAGGTGATAGCAGACTTTACTGGACTCAATATCATTACAAGCGATACCGTATCTGGTAACTTAACGCTGCGCTTAAAAGACGTGCCATGGGATCAAGCCTTGGACATCATTACGCAAAGTAAGGGTTTGGCAATGCGTAAAACAGGCAATGTGATTATTGTAGCACCAGCAGAAGAAGTGGCGGCGAAAGAAAAACAGGCGCTTGAAGCGATTCAGCAGATCGATGATTTAGAGCCTTTACGCACAGAAGTGTTTACACTCAAGTATATGAAGGCGGAGGCTCTAAAAAATTTATTGAGCGATACAAAACAAAAAATATTATCTAAGCGTGGTAGCGCAGTGCTAGACGCGAGAACTAATACCGTTTTCGTACAAGACACCCCTAAGTATTTAGAGCAGGTTCAGGCGATAATTAATAAAACAGATGTACCTGTGAAGCAAGTAATGATTGAGTCAAGAATTGTTATTGCAGATGATAAATTTGGTAAAGCTTTAGGTGCACGCTTTGGTGTTCAAAAGCAGCATACTGGGAATAGCAGTTATTCTACGAGTGGAACAATCGGTAATGCTATAACTTCTAGAACAATTACTGCCCCTGTGTTTGACCCAGTCACGGGAGCACTAACGACTCCAGGATCGATCACAGAGTCTACAACGGGTCGTACGGGTACGGGTACCTTATCCACTACACGAATACCAGGATCAATTTCCGTGGGAACTAGCCCAGACGGAAGTCAAGACCTAATGTCTAATTTGCCTGTTGCTAATGCATTCGGTAACTTTGCATTCAGTTTATTTAGGTTGCCTGCGGGGTTGTTATTGAATTTAGAATTATCTGCACTTGAGAGCGACCATCGAGGTAAGGTTGTATCAAGCCCAAGAGTAACTACGGCTAATCAGCAAAAGGCTGTCATAGCGCAGGGTACTAAAATTGGGTATCAAGAAGCAAGCAGTAGCGGAGCAACTAGTGTGGCGTTTATTGATGCTGTGCTTAGCTTAGAAGTAACACCACAAATTACACCCGATGACAAAATAATCATGGATTTGAATGTTAAAAAAGATAAAGTTGGTACGATATTGGCGGGTGTACCATCTATTGATACTCAAAACGTGACTACACAGTTATTGGTGGCAAACGGAGAAACAGCAGTTTTAGGTGGAATTTACGAACAATTAGAAAGAAATGATGTTGATAAAGTACCATTTTTTGGTGACTTACCAATTATGGGTAATTTGTTTAAACGTAAAACTGTTCAAACAGACAAAACAGAATTGTTGATTTTTGTAACGCCAAAAATAATGGATGAAAATTTAGGTCTACGTTAATTGAACATCATCAGCTAAATCTGACAGAATCCCCAGATTGACTTAAAATGCCCATCATTATCAGTGATGGGCATTTTGCTTTTAAATTTGGGTAGAACTGTAGTAGGTGGTTTCGTTTGGAAAATATTTTCTTTATTGGTTTAATGGGCGCGGGGAAGACCACGATTGGCCGTCTCATCGCAAAACAGTTGGGCATGACTTTTTATGACTCGGACCATGAAATTGAGCGTAAAACCGGCGTTAAAATCCCGCTGATTTTTGAGTTGGAAGGTGAGGCGGGGTTTCGTAAACGTGAGAGCGCTGTTATTGAAGAGTTAAGTCAACTTAAAAATATTGTGATGGCCACTGGTGGGGGCGCAGTATTATTACCAGAGAATCGCGCTTTTTTAAAAAATAACGGTAAGGTGATTTATCTGCGCGGGAATGTTCATGATTTATGGTTGCGTACTAGAAATGACAAATCACGCCCTTTATTACAGGGTGGCAATATCAAGCAAAAATTAGAGCAGCTTTTTTTAGAGCGAGACCCAATTTACACGGCACTAGCCGATTGTGTAGTCAATACTGGGCCGCAGTCCGCAAATGAAATCACACAATATATAGAGCAGTTATTAAATAACCCACAACCAAAATAAATACATTTTAAATATGCAAACACTTAATGTTGAACTCGCTAGCAGAAGTTACCCCATTTATATTGGTCGTCATTTATTATCACGAGCAGAATTAATTTTGCCGCACTTAAAGCGCAAACAAGTGGCCATTGTCACCAATACCACCGTTGCGCCGCTGTACTTAGATAAGTTTAGCGAAACGTTAGCAGAGGCTGGCGTTAAGGTTACGCCAATTATTTTGCCCGATGGTGAAGCGTATAAAAACAGTGAAACGCTCAATAAAATCTACGATGCATTGCTAGAAAATCACTGCGAACGCAGTACAACGCTTATAGCACTTGGTGGTGGTGTCATTGGCGATTTAACGGGTTATGCAGCGGCAACTTTTTTGCGCGGTGTGCCGTTTATTCAAATTCCAACAACGCTACTTTCACAGGTCGATTCTTCAGTCGGTGGTAAAACCGGCATAAACCATCCGCTGGGTAAAAACATGATAGGTGCGTTTTATCAGCCTCAGGCGGTGCTGGCAGATATCGATACCTTACAAACCCTGCCACCACGCGAGTTTTCTGCTGGCTTGGCAGAGGTGGTTAAATATGGCTTAATTCGTGATGCAGATTTTTTTGATTGGCTAGAAACCAATATAGAAAAACTCATGGCATTAGATGAGGCAGTGTTGAGCTACGCCATTTATCGCTCATGCCAAAATAAAGCAGAAGTCGTTGCACGTGATGAGCATGAAAATGGTGAAAGAGCTTTGCTTAACTTGGGCCATACTTTTGGGCACGCGATTGAGAATGCCATGGGCTACGGTGTGTGGTTACATGGTGAAGCAGTAGCCGCCGGAACGATGATGGCTGCTGACCTGTCACGTCGCATGGGTTGGTTGTCACATCAAGAAGTTGAACGTATACACGCCCTGCTCACAAAAGCCAAATTACCGTTAGATGCCCCTCAGCTAGGGGTTGAAAAATATTTAGCGCTTATGCAACTAGATAAAAAAGTGGCTGACGGCAAAATCAGACTCATCCTTCAGCAAGGCATCGGAAAATCAGTGATTACAAGTGATTACAACATTGAAAAGTTAAGGGAAACATTGGCGTTATGATGTTAAATAATCTTGTAGGAGCGCAATTTATTGCGCGAAGCGGCGATGATTCGCGCAATAAATTGCGCTCCTACATTTGATGATAGGTAAAATCCATGAACCCGCTAGCCCCCTTCGCCGCCAACCCCGCCCAATCGCTAGGCCGCCAATTTGATGAACCTGCATCAGCACCACGCAATGCTTTTGGGCGCGACCGTGACCGCATTATTCACTCAACCGCGTTTAGGCGCTTAGAATACAAAACGCAGGTGTTTGTAAATCACGAAGGTGATTTATTTCGTACCCGGCTCACACATAGCCTAGAAGTTGCCCAGCTCGCGCGTGGCATAGCCCGCACCCTAAATCTGCATGAAGACCTGACGGAAGCGATAGCCCTCGCGCACGATTTAGGCCACACCCCTTTTGGCCACGCGGGCCAAGATGCATTAAACGCATGCATGAAAAACCATGGCGGTTTTGAGCACAACTTGCAATCGTTACGCGTGGTCGAAAAACTGGAGCAGCGCTATGCTGAATTTGATGGGCTGAACCTCACCTTTGAAACGCGAGAAGGCATTTTAAAGCACTGCTCAATTAACAATGCCAAACAGCTAGGTGACGTAGGCCAACGGTTTTTAGACAAAACAAGCCCAAGCCTAGAAGCGCAACTCACCAACTTTGCCGATGAAATTGCCTACAACAACCATGATGTTGATGATGGCCTGCGCTCTGGCTTAATCAGTATTGAACAGCTGAGCCAAGTAGAATTGTTTGCGAGCAATCAACAGTTAGTGGCAAAACAATACCCAAATTTAGAGCAGAAAAGGCTTATTCCAGAAACCATACGCCGCATGATTAACACCCTAGTCACAGATATATGCACACAAAGCGCAAAAAACATAGCGCAATATCAGCCGCAAAGCATTGCAGATATTCGTAAGCTACCGCCATTAATTAGCTTTAGCGCAGAAATTGCAGAACAAAATCACAAATTAAAGCAATTTTTACGCAAAAATTTATATCATCATTATCAAGTCAACCGCATGAGTGCAAAAGCCACACGCATTGTGCAAGAGTTATTTAGCTGCTTTTATGAAAATACTGGGCTGTTACCAGATGAATATCAAGTGTTTGCAAAAAATGACAAAGCACGCGCAGTGGCCGATTACATTGCAGGCATGACAGACCGCTTTGCCATACGTGAGCATCGCAGGTTGTTTGCGGTAGAAGAGCATTGGTAATGCATTTTGTAGGAGCGGTGTTTCACCGCGAAAGCAATAGAGAAAAAAGTAGCAATGCTGTTCGCGGTCACGGACCGCTCCTACCAAACTGCGCTATGTAGGAGCGGTCCGTGACCGCGAAAAACCGTAACTAACCCAAAAAGTAAACTCAAAAACACAGTCGATGCAAACCAAACATCAAAAAGATTTACGAAAAGGGCGGGTTTCACTGCCAAATCAAATTTATCACATCGCCACATCAACAAATAATCGCACACCAATCTTTAACGACATAGCTGCTGCAAGAGCGCTCATACAAACATTACAAAAATCAGATGCGCTAAACTTTACGCACACGCTTGCGTTTGTGGTCATGCCCGACCATCTTCATTGGTTGATGCAGCTCAACTCAGGAGCAACATTAGCAGGTGTTATTAAAAACATAAAATCACAAAGTGCCAAAGCAATCGGCCAACCTATTTGGCAGCAAGGCTATTATGACCATGCGATTCGCAAAGATGAAGACATTCAGAACATAGCAAGATATATTGTAGCTAACCCCATACGTGCAGGTTTGGTAACAAAAATTGGCGATTATTCGCATTGGGATGCAGTATGGCTATAGGTTTTATGTAGGAGCGGTCCTCGACCGCGAACAACGCCGTAGCAATAGTTCACCATCGCATTCGCTGTGAAACCGCTCTTACAACATCAACGAACATAGCCACCGTACGCAGAATGTAGGAGCGGTCCATGACCGCGAAAGCACTGTAACAACATACGCAATACAATTTTCACCATCGCATTCGGGGTCAATGACCCCTCCTACAAAACATCTTAATGTTGCACATTTACAACAAAAAAACATAAATGTAAATATTTGTGACAAGAATGCAAATAACTTGTTGTCTCAAATTCCGCCTTTAGGCATACTCTCATTCACCTTCTTGATGAAACTATTCTGTTGGTAGCAATAGAGCGCTACAACAGAAACTAGCAAAGCATTGAGAGAGTTTGCAAACTCTCTTGCCAGAAATGGTGAGGTAATTTAAGTAGTAAAACGATAAGCAATAACCTTTTAGGAGATTTATATGAATAACACAATTAAATTAGCAGTTGCTTCAGCTTTATTAGCTGCAGCTTCAAGCGCTAACGCTGGTATCTCAATTCCAGCTGGCGATTGGACATTAGACATCGGTGGCGTTGTTAACGCATACTACACACACACAACATTCAGTGGCGACACTGGTGCTGGTACAGGCCCATTAGGTCTAGGTGATGGTAATGCTGATTCAACAGCAAACATCACAACTGGCTTGTTACCTAACTACTTATCAGTTTCTGGTAAAACACGTCAAAACGACTTAGATGTTGGCTTCACCATCAGCATCAACCCAGGTGCTTCAACAACACAATCTGGTTTGCAAAACAACCCAAACAATCCAGGTCAAGGTAATCAAGAAAACCGTCAAGCATTCTTAACATTCGGTGATGCTTCATGGGGTTCTATCAAACTTGGTAAAGATTTAGGTATCTACGCTTCT
>Ga0208694_1003186_pt1 | contig 16130 bp, 15 predicted proteins | sample AD_UKC078_MetaG_FD_184442 | JGI IMG/M metagenome (GOLD analysis project Ga0208694, IMG submission 184442) | Active sludge microbial communities of municipal wastewater-treating anaerobic digesters from USA - AD_UKC078_MetaG (SPAdes) (version 2) | ecosystem: Engineered > Bioreactor > Anaerobic >...
AAAGATTGTGAAAAAGATGCGAAAAAGCCCCGTTTTATGACATTTTAATATGTTTTTAAGCAAAAAACGTTCAGAAATGGACGTTTTCTGTTTTGAGGAAGTGGCAAACTCGGGTTATATCAAAAAAAACTCAAAATGTCTAAAAAAAATGCATAATCAATGATTATGCACCTGTTTATGATTGCGTATTTAAGTAGTTTAAAACATCTTGCGCATTGGTATCGGGATTGGCTTTCGCAAACACCTTTTCGATTACCCCATTTTCATTAATAACGAAAGTTGAACGGGAAACACCCATAGTTGTTTTTCCGTACATTTTCTTTTCAACCCAAACGCCAAAACTTTTGATTGCTTCTAAGTTGGGATCGGCTAGCAAAATAAAAGGTAATTGATAATCTTGAATAAATTTCGCATGTGATTTTTCAGAATCACGACTGATACCAATAACAACGACATCTAAATCTTTAAAACCATCGAAAGCATTACGAAAAGCACAAGCTTGGCGGGTACATCCAGGGGTATGATCTTTGGGGTAAAAATAAACAACGACTTTTTTACCAAAAAAATCGGACAATGAAACATTATTACCTTCACTATCTTTTAAGGTAAACAACGGTGCTTTTTGTTTTTCTAAAATCATTAATTTCCTCCTCATCCTTTGATTGTTTCATAGGGCCAATTAATAATGCCACCTAAATCATATACATGTTGATATCCCCAAGACTTTAATTGGGAGACGGCCGTCGCACTGCGATTCCCACTGCGGCAATAAACAAAATAAGTCCCATCTTTATCGGGAATTTTACTGGCAGCGGAGGACTCTAAAGTTGCTAAGGGGACTAAAATAGCATTAGGAATATGTTCAGCAATATATTCTTCATATGTTCTAACATCCACTAAGACAATGTTTGGATCTTCTTCCATCATTTTAACTGCTTGGGAAGGGGAAATATCCGCACTTCCACCACAGCCAATTAAAACAAATACTAATAAAAATAACAACAAGAGTTTTTTCATAGACACCTCATGCGTAATTATAGCATTTTCCAAACCAAAAATGGGCAAAAACGCCCAAAAAAAGGATAAGAAATCTTATCCAATTTTAGGCAAACAAGCAGCCGCAATCGATTGCCCAACGCGACGATTCATTTCATCCGGCATCGATATTTTAATATGGCGTAATTGCGGGAATTCTTCATGTAACACTTTTGTTGCTATTTCTAATATCGTGTTACCGCCTTTACCGGAAACAACTCGACCTAGCAACAAGACATGTTTCAATTGATAGAAATGAGCATAATAAGCAAGCGTATATCCTAAATAAACACCAATGCTTTCAAAGATTTGTTGAGCAACGGGGTGGTTCTCATCGTTTAATTTTTGAATATATTTTAGTTTTTGTGCTAGCGTCAACTGTTCATCAAAATGAATCCCACCGGCTAAAGCAAGTTTGATAACCGAATCCTGAGAAAAATATTTGACACCGCAGCCATAATCGCCGCTCCACTCATCAACCATACTTGCAGGATTAAAATCAACAGGAACAAAGGCCAATTCGTTTAACCAGCCTTTTAATGAACCATGTTCATCGACATAACCGGCAGCTTCCGATGTCCCCATGGCAATCCCCAATATTTGGTTATCTTTTAATTCCATTGCTCCGGCAAGTGCGGAAACATCACCATCATTGGCAACTACTAAAGGGACATCGCCAAAAGTTTTTGCAATATCAATATACATATTTTTTACATGAGCGTCAAAAAGATCCTTGGGAACTTTCAAAAACAACGAAGCGACCATCACTTTATTATTGACATAAATTCCTGCTGAAGAAACACCAATGGCATCAACGCGTGGCATGTGGCTGGCCGCTGTGTTCATGGCTTCTAAAATTCCTTGATAGTGGTAACTTGGGTCCGCATTTAATTTCGGAAGCCAAGCAACCTCTTCACTGTAAACGACTTTACCATCAACAACGGCGGAAACTTTGCGATCCGAACCGCCAGCATCAAAGCCAATTCGACAACCATTTAAATTAGCATCGAAGGAAATTTGTTCTTGTTTAAGAGGAGGAATTTCGTGATAATCAACTTTGACAACCGAAAAAGGATGTTCATAAGCATTGGCAAGAAAATGAAAGTCAAAATCGCGTTTTCCTCCGGGTTGATAATCTTTATGAATAGCTTCAAAAAGATACTCCGAACCGGCAATATAGATTTTAAAACCACCGACTAACCACAGCAAAGTCTTAATGATTCTTTCAACAACGGCATAATTTTCTAAATCATGTCCCGTAAAGTCTTTAAAAGTATCGATTTGATAAATATGGTTAAAACCATTATTCCTTTCAACACAAATAACAACCTTTTGTTTGACAGTTGCTGCTTGAACTTGTTTTTGAAATTCATTCAGCTTAATAATCATTGGTATAAATTGTTTATCTAGCGACGGAACATATTTCATCTTTCTCACCTCAACTAATTTTTTTTATGGTAACATAAAATTCGTTACCTGTTTCCGTTTTTACAAGAACACGATCACCAACTTTATGGTTGATGATGGCCATTCCTAAAGGAGATTCGTTGGATATTTTTTCTTGCAGCGGGTCAGCTTCCAAGCTACCGACCAAAACAAAATCATAAATGGTTTTATCTTCAAATTCAACAATGATTTTTTTTCCTAAATTGGAAGTGGCTGTTTTATTATCATCGATGATGACCGCATTTTTGATGATATTTTCCAGTTCTTTAATTCTTGCTTCTAAACGAGCTTGTTCATCGCGAGCAGCATCATAATCGGCATTTTCCGACAAATCACCTTGAGCACGGGCTTCTTTTAAAGATTCAATAACACGACCTCGTTCAGCGCTTTTTAAGAAGTCAAGCTCAGCTTTACATTTATCCAGCCCTTCTGCTGTCAATTGGTGTTTTCCATTCATTGTAAATTCTCCTAATTTTATTTTAAATGTATTATACCAAAAAAAGGTCTAAAAAGCAACCTTTATTTTGGGGTAAGACGGCGAATCATATCCCCGCTTTCAACAGGCTTAGAAACTTGAAAATAAACAATTTGCAAAGGATGAGGAGCTTCAGTAATTTCATTACCTAATTCATCTTGCAAAGATAGAACTTTTTGTTGGAAATGGGCTTTATTGGGACCAAATATTTCTAAAACATCACCAACCGCAAAAAAGTTGCGTTGTTCTACTTTTACAAAACCTGTTTCTTGATTATATTCTAAAACCGTGCCAATAAATTCTTTAGTCGGAAATAATTCATTATTATTATATACTTGTTCCGCAATCCCGGGTTTATGGAAAAGAAAACCTGTTCCCGTCGTTCGGTTTTCAGCTTTGGCGATTTCTTGTTCATAAATAGTAAAATCTTTGATAGTTCCTGTTGAATAATATTCATCGATTAACATCCGATAACTGCGGACAACCGTTGCAATATAATGAATCGATTTCATTCGTCCTTCGATTTTTAAAGAGGAAATCCCCATATCAATAAGGGTGGGAATCGCTCTTAGACCACACAAATCCGTCGAGCCCATAGCAAAATCTTGGTCCTCACTAATTGGAAGATTATGATCAAATAATTGATAATTCCAACGACACGAATGGGCACAGCCACCGCGATTAGCATCGCGATTCGTCATATGGTTGCTGAGCATACAGCGCCCAGAGTAGGAAACACACATGCCGCCATGAATAAAAACTTCCAATTCTAAATCAGTTTTCTCTACTATTGCTTTTATTTGTTGCAAACTAACTTCTCTTGCTAAGATAACTCGCGAAAACCCCCATGATTTAAATAAATTGACAGTACTGGAATTGGAAGCAGAAAACTGGGTACTCAAATGTCTTTCTAATCGGGGCGTTATTTCTTTAGCAACTTGAGCAATAGATAAACTAGTGACAATGATTCCATCGACACCATAAGCATCAAGGGTTTGTAAATAGTCTTCCAAGCCGTCAAAATCATCATTATGAGGAACAATATTCATGGTGATGTAAACCTTGGCTTGATGATGATGGGCAAAAATAACAGCTTCTTTGATTTCTTCGAGGCTAAAATTACTGGCTCGAGCCCTTAGGCTAAACTTTTTCCCACCGATATAAACGGCATTGGCACCATATAAAATGGCAACTTTTAGCTTTTCTAAATCACCGGCGGGAGCTAATAATTCAATCACGATTTTCCTCCTTTTGCAATAAGCCTTTATGTAAATAACCAGTATCAACATGAGGACAAATAGCAACTAAATCATGATAAAGAGTATCAGTAAAAAAAGTATTAAGGCCTTGTTTATAAAGCTTAGTAATGGCTAATAACTGGGCCTGGTCAATAAAAGCACCACTTATTTTAATAAAAACTAAATGGTTTTTTAGTTCATTCAGTTCTTTAAATAAACAATAGCGATATGGGGTGTAAATGAAAGTGCCTTTTGCTGCTTCAAAAATTGAATATCTTTCATTCCGTTGTTCTTCTTGCAAGTCCAAGCGTCGATTAGAGAAAGAGTATTGTATTTTTTTGTATTTTTGAAAAGTTGATAAAAGTTGGCGACGAGAATAAAAGATTTGGTGAAAACCATAGACTTCCATAACCCCGTTCCCAACTAAGGAAATTTGTTTAATTTCATCAAAATTAAGTTCATTGCTTATCATCACTAATTGATGAAGATGGTGATAAAAACGTGCATCAAAATCATTGGTAATTAAGGTTTGCGAATTATAAATCAATTTTTGTTGGGGATTGAGTTCATGTAAATAACTAAATACCGCAAAATCGCCATAAATAAAATAATCGATTTCGAAAGTCAAATACCATTTCAAGCGATTATGCAAAATATTTAACTCTTCTTCTTCAATTATCCGATCAACATTGATGAAAACAAGCTTATTTTTCCTTTTTAGTTGATAAATTATATTAGTAATTTGCTCAAGGGAAAATTCATTTTCAGGAAAACAAGAAAAATCGGGATCATTGAGGATAAAACCATCGGCTTGATAGTTATTGATTTTCCACAGCGACTTTAAATCAACAATTAACTTTGTCATTTTTTAACCCGTTGAGTAATGGCCATTCCATCCCCAATTTCTAAGAAAAAAGTTTGGAAATTTCGATTTTTTGCTAACCAACTATTATAATTTTTGACTTTTTCAACTAGTTTTTTTAAATTTTTGTTTTCAATGGTTGTGCTTTGCGTAACTAAACCATGAAAAAGGAGATTATCAGCAATGATAAGACCATCATTATTTAAAAGAGGAGCAAATTTTTCGAAAAAATTAATATACTGAGCTTTAGCAGCATCAATAAAAATCATATCGTATTGATTGTTTATTTGTTTTAAATCAAATTCTAAAGCATCGCCTAAAAACACATTTACCCGGCCTTTTAATTTCGCATCAATAATATTTTTTTGCGCTAATTGGAACATTTCTTGATTCTTCTCGATTGTGTCAACAATGACTTCATCGTCAAAAAGGGCGACATTAATAGCGGTAAAGCCAATGGCGGTCCCGATTTCCAAAAAACGTTTTGGCTTTTTGATATTGACTAACTGCAACATTAAAATTAATCCCTGTTCACAAAGAATAGGGATTTTATTTTGTTGAGCATATCGGCTCATTTCTTTAATTACTCTCGTTTTAGGTAGTTGATTTAAACTAGAAAAATAATTATTCATAAAATCACCGATGGTAATTATACCCCAAAAAGGGAGTTTTTGCAACCATTAGGCGATGGGGATTTTTTTTAGTCCTTGTGAATAATAAAAGGCTTCTTTATATTTTGCGGAAGCAACAAGATAGTCTAAATAAAATTGATTATAGACTTCATGATAGAGATGGTGCTGGGATATGGTTGGATGAGGAAGGATTTCACTCTTAAAGAAATCAAGCACCACTTGTTTTTTCTCATTTTTAAATTTCATCAACATAAATTGAATGAATCGTTGATGCAACAAATCATTTTCATCGTATAATTTGTTCGTTATTAATTCACATGCTTCATTAATATAGTTTTCATCATCCAATAAATAAACTGTATAAAGTAATAAGGCAGCAAAACGAGCATTATGGTAAAGTTTTTGTTCATAAATTTCATCATAGACATCAAACCAGCAATCACCTTTTAATAATATCACCATTTTCCAATACCTAACATCCAACGAAAATTGGTTTTCTAGATTTTCGAAACTTAAATTGCGAATTTCTTGTTCGACTTCTTTAAAATATTGTTTAGCATTAAGATCTAACATCATCAATTTAATAATCAACTGTCGTTGATTAGGAAAACCAATATTTAATTGCGTCATTAATTTATTAAAATACTTGTTAACCATAGAAAAATTTTTAAGGTGATAGCCGGTAATGAATTGCTGCTCATAAATCAACCAATTAATTTCTTGGCATTCAAAAGTTAATTTATCCAAATATTGCAAATATTTGCTAGCATCGGAAAATTGATTTGTTCTTATATAGTATTCAACTACTAAAAACATAAACGGACCAACATCTTCTAATTGCAAGGTATCTTTGATATTATCAAGCGTTTTAATAATGTTTTTAAAATCAGCAAATTGATTTTGCAATAAATAGTAAAATCCCTTAATTAAATAATTTTGAACATTGAATAAAGAATCGTCAATCATTGTATAAAAGTGATTGATATCATCATTACGCCCATATAAATATGCTTTAATAACTTCATTAACACCGTTATGAATAATATTGGATCCAACTTTCGTATAATCAAGATCGACTCGCTCAAAAATGGCCTTAATATAATCCTCGTCCACGGAAATGGCATTTTTTTCAAATTTGCACAAATAACTAATTGAACAAATGCCACGTGCCATCTCTTGTAAAGTCATTTTTCTTCTTAACCGCTCATTTTTAATAATTTGTGCATACAAGTACGCTTTATTGGAAACTTTCTTATTTCCCAATAATAAATCAAATTTTTCAATTTTGGAAATCACTTTTCAATCCCCTTTCTCATTATATTTGTTTAAATTATAAAATAATCAAATAATGCTTTCAAGTCATAAAACCGTATTAGTTTTGAAAAAATAATAAAAAGGCCTTTCGCTACTAATAGTATGCGAGAAGCCTTGTGATTCTAATAAAGTAAAACATCATAATTTTTCAATTGCCTTTCCAATTTTCGGTGGTTAGGAACATATTTTTCTAAACGACGGTGAAAATCTACTCCATGATTTGGATAATGGAAATGCAAAATCTCGTGAATGATAACATATGTTACTAAACCAATTGGTAAATAATAAAGGCGTGAATTCAAATTAATATGCCTTGTTTTCACATTACAACTACCCCAACTACCGCTCATAAGGCGAAATGACAAGGGCAAAACTGATTGAGTGTCACTAACCATTTTGGAAAGGATAATTTGGTATTTTTCCGTAACAATACTCTTTGCATAATTTTCAATTTCTCGAAGCGATTCATAATATGACTCAGGAACATATAATTTACCATTAAAAAATTTGAAAGGGACGCTTAACTCTTCGTTTTTCACAACCGGAAGCACTTCCCCAAACCAAAGGATTTTTTTACCAGCCATCATTTCCCGCAAAGGAAAAAGCGATAATTTCCATTGGATTTTGGACATATTAATTTCTAACCAATCCATATTGGCATGCATGAATGCAATTGCTTCTTCATCACTCACATGGTTGGGGCAAGAGACGAAAACCCGCAATGAAAACCGAATTTTTAAGGAAAGACGCGAATAATTTTTTCTAATAATAGAAACCGGATAGGTTTCACCGCTAATATCAATCGTTGTTTCAGTACATTGGTTCATCAAGACATCTCCTTTAGTTAATATTTAATATGAATGCGACCAAATTATATAGAAGTTCTAAGGTGTTGGTTATTAACCAATTAAGAGGTCTATCCAAAACATTAAGAACAATTAAAATAACTAACAAAAACATCCCAATTCTTTCATAGTACATTAGTTTTCGATACCATTGGTCGGGTAAAACAACGGCCAAAACTTTCGATCCATCCAAAGGGGGAAAGGGAAATAAATTAAAAATTCCTAAACCAAGATTGATTATCGTTAAATAATAAAAGAAATTACTAACGATTAGAGCGAAACCGCTTAAATCCCAACCAAGAATTTTAAAAATTAACAAATAAACAAAGGCACTAATAAAGGCTAAAAGAAAATTACTGATAGGACCCGCAATCGCTACCAAAGCCGTTCCTGTCTTGATATTTTTGTAGTAACGCGGATCAATCTCTACCGGTTTCGCCCATCCAAAACCAAAAAAAATTAAACTGAGAGTTCCAAAAACATCAATGTGTTTAAAAATATTAAAAGAAAGCCGCCCTTGGGCTTTGGGGGTTGGGTCTCCCAGCCAAGTAGAAACAAGGCCATGAGAAACTTCATGAACCATGATGGCAATTAATGCCACTGGAACGATATATAATAAATTCCAACTAAACATAAATAATCCTTTTTAAGAATTATACCATAAAAACTTTAAAAATGTCGTTTTTAGCTTAATTTATTATGTTCAAGAAAACTATAATAGCGATTCTTACCGACAATGATATGATCGACAATCATAATATCAACTAATTTACTGGCTTGAAGTAATTTTTTGGTAACTAATATATCTTCTGTACTGGGCTCAGGATTACCACTAGGATGGTTATGAGCCACGATGATGGCGGAAGCGGACAATTTTAAACCCCATTTTAGAATATCACGAGGATTAAAAATGGTATTATTAATCGTCCCAATGGAAATCGTTTTTTGCGCAAGAACTTCACTTTTCATGTTTAGAAACAAACAAACCAAGTTCTCTTGCGACAAATGCTGCATGGAATCCTTTAAAAACTGGTATGATTGTTGGGGGGAAGAAATTAAAATTTTGGGGGAAGTTGGTTCATTGATTCGTTTTCCCAGTTCAATCGCCGCAATTATTTCAATGGCTTTGGCTTCCCCGATTCCTTTTGTTTGCATTAATTCCGTAATCGTTGCTTCGTTTAAACGATCAAGTGATTCAAAATTATATAACAATGTTTTCGCAACATCGATAGCTGATTGATTATGACAACCAGTACGCAAAATAATGGCTAATAATTCATGAGTGGCTAATGATTTAACGCCATATTTTTGAAGTCGCTTTCTTGGTTGTTCATCCAATGGCATCTCTTTTACTAAAAAACCCATAGTTCACCTCTTCTCCTATATATTAGTACCGGCATCATGGGTTTCGTTAAAAAGGGGGAAATTAATTAGCTTAATTGTCACTAAAAATCTTGATTAAATCAGCAACAAAATATAAACTTCCACAAAAAACAATTAATTTATCCTGCTCTTGCCTAACCTCCTCAATAATCTTATTGAGATTCTCTTCGACTCGCTTGTTAGGATGATTTGAATAATCAAGTAAATGGTCCGCTTCATCACTACGTTTATAACTATAGCGAGTAAAAATGATTTCATCAGCGACTTGATCAAGCAAAGGAATCATTTTCGCTTTGGCTTTATCAGCCGAAACGGCAAAAATGACTTTTAAATAATATTCGCCCTTAATGGCCTTTAAAAATTCCGTCAAGCGCATCATACCGTCTAAGTTGTGAGCACCATCAATTAAAATGGTGGGATGATGGGAAACAACTTGCAATCTTCCCGGCCAGAAGGTATTCCATAAACCCTCATAAATGTTTTTGTTAGTAATAGCGATCCCATATTTTTCGCGTAATAATTTCGCAACTTCAAGCGCTAAACTAGCGTTTTCGGTTTGATAATAACCCAATAAGCGCACCTTCAAATTAGTGAAATCACCATAATCAAAGGTCGTATGTTCGAGGGTAATGGTAATGTTTTTAATTTTTTGTTTATCAACTAAAATTAAATCCGCATGTTTGTCTTTCGTTGCTTGGAAAAATTGATTAATTAATTGGTCATTTTTAATCGTTATCAAGGGAATATGGGGCTTAACAATCCCTAATTTATTAAAAGCGATTTCTTCCAAAGTATCACCTAAAACATTCATATGGTCAAAATGAACATTGGTGATAACGGATACCAAGGGGGTGACAATATTGGTTGCATCTAGTCTTCCCCCTAATCCCACTTCAAGGGTGACAAAATCCAAATTTTTGATGCGCGAAAAATAAACATAGGCGATTAAAGTTACAAATTCAAAAAAAGTCGGTAATTCAATTTCTTGTTGTTCAATCATTGGATATTTCGCAAGCAAATAATTGCCGATTTCTAACAAATCGGAATCGGCGATAAATTCATCATTATAAGAAATCCGTTCATTGAAACTAATCACATAGGGAGATATATAGGAGCCGACATTAAAACCGGCCGCCCTTAATATTCCCTTAATGAAAGAAACCGTTGAACCTTTGCCATTGGTACCACCCACATGGATATATTTAATTCCTTCATGAGGATTACCATAAATGGCACTCAATTTTCGCATTTTTTCCATCGACACTTTAGGTGAATGGCGTTTTTGCGCTTCAATCCAAGTAATTAAGTCCGTAACATTATTAAACATATCATCCTTTTTCTTTGATGTTATTCATCAAACTCTTGAAGTAATTTGTTTGTTTCTTCAAGTTGTTTTTGATAATCAAATAATTTGCTCTTTTCACTGTTGATTTTATCTATTGGGGCTTTATTGAGAAAATGAGGATTGTTGAGCATGCCTTCACAGCGAAGGATTTCCTTCTTTAAGCGCTCTTGATTAAGTAATAACTTTTCTTTTTCTTGTTCGACATCAACCAACTGGGATGCAGGAATCATTAAAATTAAACCATTTAAAACATGAACGATTTTTTTAGACGTTTCCAGTTCCGCTGTTGAAAGGGTTAAATGAGCATAATTGGAAAATTTTTTAAGATAATGGGAATTGTCGTCAAAAAAGGAAAAAGCTTTTTTATCCGTAAATTGGATTTCAATATCAATCGGTTTCGAATTGGGAACATTTTTTTCCGCTCTTACTAATCTGATTGTGGAAATAACTTCGAACAACATATCAACATAACGAGCATTAACATCGGGTAAAGCTTGATAAATTTCCGGCCATTTACTGATAACAATACTGCCTTCATTGAAAGCTTGGTAGATTTCTTCGGTAACAAAGGGCATGAAAGGATGGAGTAATTTTAATATCGCCACTAGAACATGCTTTAAAACCGCACAAGTATTGATTTTTTGTTCAGGAGTACCTTCTTGAAAAACCACTTTAGACATCTCAATATACCAAGACGCAAAGTCGTTCCAAGTAAATTTATAAATCGCCTTGGCCGCCTCTCCAAATTCATATTTTTCCAAGTTTTCATCAGCAGCTAAAATAACTTCATTTAATTTGCTCATAATCCATTTGTCAATTTCATTTAGAAACTCAATGTTAATTGGTTCATTCTTAAATTTAGCACTAGCAAAACTAATACCAACATAACGAGAAATATTCCACAATTTATTAATAAAATTCCAAGCTGCTTCGATTTTTTCCTCTGAATAACGAATATCTTGACCGGGAGTAGATGAAGTCGTAAGAAAATAACGAAGACTGTCAATGCCATATTGATTACGAGCTTCAAGCATATCAACACCATTTCCTAAGGATTTACTTACTTTTCTACCTAATTCATCGCGAATAATGCCGTGAATTAAAACATCTTTAAATGGTCTTTGTTTAGTTAAATAATTTGATTGGAAGACCATTCTCGCAACCCAAAAAAAGATGATATCATAACCAGTTACTAGAACATCGGTAGGAAAATATCGTTTAAAATCTTCAATTTCCTTCGGCCAACCTAAGGTTGAAAATGGCCAAAGTGCACTGGAAAACCAAGTGTCTAGAACATCTTCATCTTGACTCCAACCAGAGCCCTTGGGAGCTTTCACACCGACATATATTTCCTCATTACGGTACCATGCAGGGATACGGTGTCCCCACCATAATTGTCGAGATATACACCAATCTTGAATATTGCTTAACCAACTGGTAAAAACTTTTTCAAAACGATTCGGATAAAAGTTTACTTTTTCATCCGACTCTTGCTTTTCTAAGCTCGCTTTAGCTAATTTATCCATGGCCACAAACCATTGTTTGGATAACCTCGGTTCAACAATCACGCCCGTTCTTTCACTATGACCAACGGAATGAACTCGTTTTTCAATTTTTTCGCATAAACCTAATGTTTGCAGGTCATTAACTAGGGCTTCTCGGCAAGCGAAGCGATCCATTCCTTCATATTTCCCGGCTAACTCATTCATCGTACCGTCTTCATTCATACATAAAGGACGTTCTAAATGATGACGAAGACCGACTTCATAGTCATTTGGATCATGAGCAGGTGTTACTTTAACAGCCCCTGTTCCGAATGAACGATCAACGAATTCATCAGCAATGATGGGGATGGCACGAACAGTTCCAGGAATATAAACTTTTTTACCAATAAAGGCTTGATACCTTTCGTCATCGGGATGAACCATTAAAGCGGTATCGCCAAACATCGTTTCCGGTCGCGTCGTAGCAATCACAATACCACCTTCTCCATCAACAAAGGGATAGCGGAAATAATAGAAAGCTCCTTCGACATCTTGGTATTCAACTTCAATATTGGATAAAGCGGTTTTACTTTGAATATCCCAATTGATGATTCTTTCACCACGGTAAATTAAACCATCGTTATACATTTTAACAAACACATAATTAACGGCTTCATTCAAACCTTCATCCAAAGTAAAGCGCTCACGGGAATAATCTAAACTTAAGCCCAAAACTTCCCATTGATAGCGAATCAGTTGGGCATATTCTTTTTTCCATTCCCAAGCAACTTCCAAAAATTTTTCCCGCCCCAAATCATAACGTGAAATCTTTTCCGCTCGTAGTTTCGCTTCAATTTTAGCTTGGGTAGCAATCCCAGCATGATCCATTCCTGGAAGATAAAGGACATCGAAGCCTTGCATTCGTTTGCGGCGAATAATGATATCTTGCATGGTTGTATCTAAAACATGACCTAAATGGAGTTTACCCGTAACATTGGGGGGCGGAATGACAATCGTAAACGGAATTTTATCTTTGTCACCTGCAGTAAAAAATCCTTTTTTAAGCCATTTTTGATATTTACCTTGTTCAACTTTTTGAAAATCATACTTAATTGGTAAATCTTTTAATTTCATTTCTAATCTCCCTTCAAAAAAAGTCCTTAAGCTTTCACTTAAGGACGAATTAACCGTGGTACCACCTTATTTCAACAATTACATTGCTCTCATTACCTTTAACGCAGGAATACGGACAGGACTACTAAAGTTCATCTCATCAACTCCAAGGCGACCTTCAAAGTTACTTGATTGGACTTCTCACCGACCGTCCTTCTCTAAATCAAAAGTAAGCTCTTACTCTTCCTCTTCTTCGTTTTATAAATTATATAACTTCATTATTTAAAAGTCAACAACTAAGCTATTCTTCAACTTTAATTCGGTAAATATCGCCATTAAGTTTTAATTCCGTCCTTGGCGATAAAGATATTCCCAATACTTTAGCCCCTTCCGGCATCGTTAAACGTTTATATTGTTGAGAATAAAAGCGCTTATTAAAATTATCAACAGCCGCTTGTGCCTTCTTGATATCCATTTGGAAGGCTTTGGTTAGCAAAAAGCTAATGCGTTCGGCATCATCACCATCAACTAAAAAGTGATACAGGATAAAGTCATTAATCGCGAATTTGCCAATTACATCTTCAGTCCTTTGCTTACTTCCCGATAATTCCGGTGAAATCGGTGCATCAATAATTAAATCCAAGATTTTGCGAACTTCCGGAAAAATCGTTTTATAAAAACGGACGGTTTCAATCACTACCGTTTTAGTAATTCCGGCATTTAAGCCATACATTGCCATATGATCACCATTAAAGGTCGACCACCCTAGCGCAATTTCACTCATATCAGAAGTCCCAACAACAAGACCTTTATGATGGTTAGCAAGATTCATTAAAGTATAAGTTCGAAAACGTGCTTGAACATTTTCATAAGTCGTATCTTTATTTTCCAAATCATGCTTGAGAATCGCCAGTTGGCGATTGACATCTTCTTGAATGGGAATGACTAAGCTCGTCACCCCCAATTTATCAACTAATTCTTGAGCATTTTGATTGCTAGTGGGACTGTTTTCTTTTGAAGGCATGCGAACAGCAATAATATCCTGGCGTTTTAATTGATAGCGATCATAGGCATAACATAAAGATAACAAGGCTAAAGTCGAGTCAAGGCCGCCACTAACACCAATTATCGTTTTAGTGACGCCAACATAATCAAGGCGTTTTACAATGCTGGCAGCTTGAATATTAATAATATCTTCAAAATCATCAATATGTTTAGGAACAAAGGGATATTTTTCAATCTCTTTTTCAAAAATAAAGGTATCACTTCTTTGCAAATCAAAGGAGACAAAACTAATAGAAGGATCACGAACCGAGTCTTGAATACTTTTATAATAACAATTGTTCCGACGCAAAAAGTGAAGTTTTAAAATGTTGATATCGCCATAAATAATACTACTGTGAAGAGAAATATCATCATCTTCAGCTACAATAATGCCATTTTCAGCAATCAACTTGTGGCTACTAAAAACCGCCTCACTGCTTGATTCACTGGCATTATTGGAAACATAAACATAAGCACCATTAAATTTTAAACTCATGCTTTGCGTTAAAATTTGCCGTTTATACCTTTTCCCAACATGAGCCGGTGAGGCACTAGCGTTAAACACAATAATAGCGCCATTGCCGTATAAACGTTCATTAGGGGAAATCGGTGCCCACATATCAGCACAAATTTCCGCTCCAAAACTTACTTCTTTGGTATCGTTCACAAAAATTATCTTCCCAAAGGGAATTTTTTGACCAAGCAATTCGACTGATTGCACATCTTTACTGATGATTGCCCCGGAAGCAAACCAACGGGCTTCATAAAATTCATTAGTATGCGGTAAAAAATTCTTGGGTACAATCCCTAAAACACGATTTTTTTGAGCAACAAAACCGCAATTATAAATGGTATCGTTAATGATAATGAAGGACCCAAAAATAATTACTCCGGCAAAGGGATTATGCTCTAGTAAATAATTAATGGCTTTAAGGGAATCATCATATAAATATTTTTGAAAAACCAAGTCGCCCACTGAATATCCAGTAATACATAGTTCCGGAAAACAAATAATGGCGGGATCTTTGGATGTCGCTTCCTGCAGCATGGTTAACATTTGTTTAACATTGAACATCACATCACCAACACGAGCAGTTGGACAAGCGGCAGCCACCTTTAAAAATCCTTGTGAATACATTTTTTACTCCTTATATAAATGGTTTTCTTTAATAAAATGAGCGATTTCAGGAATCACTAAGCGCTCATCAAGTGTTTTTCGAAAATCACTTGATGAAATATACATCTCGGAAAAATCATTGATGAGCATAAAATGATGTCGATATTGCTTCAAAATCGGATGTTGAAGAATGATATTTTCCATATCGAGTTGATGGCGCGGAAAAACAATAAATTGATGATTAATGACAACATTAGGAAAATTAAGCCAACTGGGAAGCGTTAATAAATTGTCAGCTCCAATAACAAAATGGGCCTTAGGAAAATGCTTCAAAGTATAATCAGTTCCATAAAAGCGATCCAATTTTAATTCAAAATCACTGATTGTCGGACGATTATTTAGAAAACGGCAAACAATTTCCAGCATTTGCCAACGAAAACGAAGGTCTTGAAGATTATCCTTGATGTGAAAATTATTTGTTGGTAAAAAAATCAATTCCGCTTCGGGAAAGTTATCTAACAAATATTGAGCTATTTTGATGTGAGCAATCGTAGGTGGATTAAAGGACCCACCGAAAATAATTTGCATGTTTATTCCTCTTTGTTTTGTCATAGTTATTTTATCATAAAAGCCTTTTTTTGTTAAGTAAATTCGTGCAAACAAAAAACACTGAATATTGTAAAATGAAAATAGAAAAAAGATTTAAAGAACAAAGGGGGTTAGGGGGAAATGTGTTCCCCCTGTAATAGAGCGTTTCGCCGAATTTTCTTTAAATCTGATTTTACTTATTATGGGTT
>Ga0208694_1003188_pt1 | contig 16125 bp, 10 predicted proteins | sample AD_UKC078_MetaG_FD_184442 | JGI IMG/M metagenome (GOLD analysis project Ga0208694, IMG submission 184442) | Active sludge microbial communities of municipal wastewater-treating anaerobic digesters from USA - AD_UKC078_MetaG (SPAdes) (version 2) | ecosystem: Engineered > Bioreactor > Anaerobic >...
AATCTGGAATGAAACAAATTATAGGTATTGGCAACGCTCTTGTCGATATTATGACACTTATTGATGACGACAGACTTCTTGAACAACTGTCACTTCCCAAGGGCAGTATGCAACTTGTTGATCAGGATAGATCTGTTCAGATTCATAATGAAACAGCACGATTTGAAAGTACAAGAAGGTCAGGAGGATCAGCTGCAAATACTGTCCATGGCCTAGCTATGCTTGGCGCAGAAACAGGATTTATTGGTTCCATCGGTCGGGATGAAACAGGTGATCTTTTCGAAAATGATATGCGAGAGGCCGGAGTAAATCTGTTATTATTCAGGCGAAACAAGGTGACCGGGACGGCTATAGCTTTTGTTTCACCTGATAGCCAGAGAACTTTTGCCACTCATCTCGGAGCAGCTGTAGAACTTAATAAAGATGAAATTAAATCAGAGTTTTTCAGTAAGTATAAAATATTATACATCGAAGGGTATCTGATTAGTGATCCGGGACTTGTTGAAAAGGTATGCAGAATTGCAAAGGACAACGGCATGGAAATAGCGCTTGATCTGGCAAGCTATAATATTGTTGAAGCCAACATCGGCATTTTCAATAGTATAATAGATAATTACATCGATATCCTTTTTGCAAATGAAGAAGAAGCAGTAGCGCTGACGGGCCTTGAACCATTGGATGCCCTGAATGAAATAGGAGAAAGATGCAGTATAGCTGTAGTTAAAACCGGGGAAAAAGGTTCGCTTATTAAGCGGGGAGATGAAATAATCAGAATAGATTCTCTGCCTGTCAAATGCATTGATACAACAGGTGCGGGAGATCTTTATGCGGCGGGCTTCCTTTATGCTTATTCAAATGATCTTTCGTTTGAGAAATGCGGACTTTTAGGTGCTTTGCTTGCCGGCAGGGTGATCGAAACAATTGGAGCCCGGATTGAATTAAACAGATGGCCTTCCTTAAGAGAAGAAGTATCCTCACTAATTAACGGAAATAACTAAAGAACCAATAGTGTTTCAAAAAGTATGTCTTTTACACCGGTGACTTTAATATTTTGGCAGTTTAAATCCATTATTGTACGATGGTGAGAGAAGTTTGTTTGCCGGTTCAGTTGTAAACCTTTGTTTTTCATTGTTCCAGAAGACTCTTTCTCCTGTCCGGTACGCTATGTTTCCCATTTGTGCCACCAGGGCTACATTACGCCCTATTTTTATATCAGCATTGAGTCTGTCAGGAGTATTGTTTTTCAAGCAATTCAGGAAGTTCCTGACATGGAGATCAAGCCCGACTCCTTTATTTCTCTGAATAGGAACCGCTTCGATCTTTTGTTTTTCAGGAAAGACCTGCCAACCGTTACGATCGAGAACAAGTGTTCCGTTTTCGCCTGTATAGGCCATTCCGTGAGGTCTTTGCCAGTTTCCGAGTCCTATACCTATCGTGTGTTCCCAGATCATGGTAAAGTTCTTGAAATCATATACTGCAGTCATTGTATCCGGGGTCACCATATCATCATCTGGGAATGCATATTTGCCTCCGATAGCCATAACGGATTCCGGAACAGATTTCCCCATGCCATACAGGATGTAATCTATAAGATGTACTCCCCAGTCTGATAGTTCTCCTCCGGCATATTCCCAATACCATCTCCAGTTATGATGAAACCTGTTTTTATTAAAGGGGCGCATCGGAGCGGGGCCGAGCCACAAATTATAGTTAACTCCTTCCGGAGTTGGTGAATCAGGCACTTTGGGAACCGCACCCTTCCAGTCAATGAATGACCAGGCTTTGCATATACGAATACGCCCAAGTTTGCCGGACTTCAGATAATTCATCGCATCGGTGAAATGAGGCTGACTCCGTTGCCATTGTCCTACCTGGACTATTTTGCCGTGCTTTTTCACTGCATTTTGCATAATATTTATCTCGGCAATGGAGTTTCCTATAGGTTTTTCCAGGTAGGCATGTTTTCCGGTTTCAAGTGAGTCACAAAGCATGAGGCAATGCCAGTGGTCGGGTGTGGCAATTATTACGACATCTATATCCTTGTTTTCAAGCATATTGCGGTAGTCGATATATAATTTGGGTCTCGGGCGTCCCATTTTTATCAGATCATCTGTCCTTTTGTTGAGGATATTCCGGTCAACATCGCACAAAGCTGCACATTCGACTTCAGGATTTTTCAGAAAGGATTCAAGATCTGACCAGCCCATTCCGTTTCCGCCTATCAATGCTACGTTTATTCTGTCATTTGGTGCTGTTTTTGTCCTGCCGATTGCAAATCCTTCAAGGGGCAGGGCAGTTCCGGCTGCAATGGCCGATGCGGTTTTTATAAAGTCCCGGCGTGTTGAAGACATGTTATTCAGGTTTAAATACAAGATCAATTATATCAGCTTTCTTAAAAAATCTGCCTGCAATTTTCTTTATATCTTTTACTGAATATGAATTCAGTATGTTTTCATAATTTTCAGGGTCATCAGAATTAATGCCATAACTGTAATAACGAGTAAGGGTATTCATCCAGTATGAATTGTGAAGTTTGCTTTCTTCTCTTGTTTTAAGCATATTTTTTATAGTCTTATCAAGATTTTCTTTGTTCGGGCCTTTTTTTACCAGAGTGTTCAATTCATTGTAAATTATGCTTTTAAGTTCATCGGCACGAGCCGGGTCACAATCAAAAGAAATATATCCTTTACCTGTCTCTCTTGGCCGCAGTTGCCCGGAAAGTGTTACACTCACCGAATAGGTTCCGCCTTCCTCTTCTCTTACTTTTTCAGTATAGACAAGATCGAGGATGCCTTTTATAACTGATAACCCTAAATATGTGTAGGGTTCATATTTAAAGTTTTCCTTTTCGAAAAAAATGCATACTGTGGATTTAGGTATCGTAAGCGGGAAACTGATTTCACGCGATATCCTGCCGTCAGGCATTTCAATGCCATGGTCAACCCATGTCTCGGTTCTGCCTTTTACAGGTAGTGATCCGATATATTTTTCGATAAGTGGAATGACACTATCCTGTGTAATATTTCCGACTATGAAGAAAGTGAATTCATCAGCTGCATTGAATCTGTCATTATAGATTTTCTGAATATTATCTACTGATATTTTACCGATAGCCTCTTTATTTTCCAGAGGAGTTCTGGGATTATATCCGGTTGTTATCATTAATATACTGTCATTCATCATCTTGTCAGGATTCTTTTCCATGCTTTCAAGCAAAGCAGTGTATCTTTCAATAACTGCTTCGTGAGCTTCTTTATCAAAACGCGGTTTTGCAAGTCGCAGATAAAGCAATTGCAGCAGTGTTTCAAAATCTCCGGGGGTCGATGAACCGCTTATCTGTTCAACTGTTTCGGAAAGGCCCATTGTCAATGAAGCTTTTTTACCTGAAAGCATTTTCTGAAGAGTGACATTGTCATAGTCGCCGGCTCCGTAAAAACTTATGAAGGTGGGTACAAGATTAGCCGCAAGTACATAATCATCATCCACTTTTGAGATACCACCATAGCTGAAAGCAGTCAGAAGGACATTATCTTTTTCATAATCAGCTTTTTTGTAAACTACTTTAATATTATTTGCAAGGGTCCATTCTGTTGCATCAAATAGCGGCAAAGGTGTGGTCCTGATTATTCTTGAGCCGGTAAGCTCATCTGTTATAAGCGATTCAGCCAGGATATCATCGACATAGGGATCAATGGAAGAGTTTTTAATCCTGTCGAGAATTGCCAGGGATTCCTGTTCAGAGATATGAGTAATATCTTCGCCTTCAATGCCCTGCACAATTATTGTCCTGTTTTCATCTGTCATCAGTTCCCTGAATTTTTCAGATACTTCCTCTGCTGTTATTCCTCCGATAACCTTGTTCAGATATTCATAATCAAAATCGATTGATGTAAGAGGCTCACCAAGGAGAAAATGATCCTGTATCCAGCTGATGTATGTATCATTGCTGATCTTATCCTTTTGCTTTAGTGAATTTTCAGCTTCAGCTATCATCCTGGATTTTGCTCTTTCAAGTTCCCCATTTGTAAAACCATATCTTTTTGCTCTTTCTGCTTCGGTATAAACTGCTTCAAGTGCTGTAGCTTCTTCATTTTTTCTTGTTGATGCCGAGATTGAAAAAGCATTGTATCCTCTGGGATAATAAGAAGAGTAGTAGATTGACCCATTTACAAATGGAGGGTTACTCTTTTGCAGTAGTTCACTGATACGGGTATTGATCATAGAATTATAAGAGAAAACTACATAAGTTTCGCGCAGATAACCAAGGTTCTTCTGATCGGCCGGTGTATCCTTGTGAAGCGATACTACAGAAACAAGTGTTTGTGGTGCTTCCTTATCAAGTGCAAGAACATAATATGTTTCTTTATGATCGGGTATCTCAGAATAGTACCTTTGTAACGGATTCTCAACTGCAGGTATTTCAGAAAAGTATTTTATAATTTTTGCTTCAACTTCGTCCACATTAATATCGCCGACAACAGCAACAGCTTGCAGGTCTGTTCTGTACCAGTCGTGGTAAAAATTTCTTAATGTGTTGTAAGAGAAATTATTAATCACATCCATTGATCCTATAACATCGCGGACTGCGTATTTTGAATCTTTTAAGACGACACCAATAACTTTTGTGAACATCCTGGCGCTTGCATCTTTATAAGTACGCCACTCTTCGTTTATAACACCGCGTTCAAGGTCTATCTCCTCTTCATTCAGAGATATGAAATGAGACCAGTCGTGAAGTATCAGGAGAGCTGTATCAACAAGGTCAGGTCTTGAGTCAACGGGGATATTTGATAGATTATAAACAGTCTCATCAAACCATGTATATGCATTTATATTAGCGCCGAATTTGACACCGTGTTTTTCAAGTCCGTTTATAATTGCTTTTCCGGGGAAATTTTTTGTTCCGTTAAAAGCCATGTGTTCAAGAAAATGAGCGAGCCCATTCTGATCATCATTTTCAAGAATAGCTCCGACATTTTGAATTATATAGAAACTTGCTCTTTTTTCGGGTTCTTTATTATTTTTTATGTAGTAGGTCAGTCCGTTTGAAAGTTTTCCTGTTCTTATATCAGGATCAAGCGGAGCCTTATCATTTGGATTATATTGTCCTGATAAATTAGCTGTAAGGTGAAGGGCAATTATCAGCGAGGGGATTATTTTTCCTTGTCTCATATTACAGGAATTTCTTAAGCAGAAAAATGTAAAAAATCAGATAAAATCTGACACACGTAAAATTAATTATTAAAAGGCAGAGAATCAAGCCTTTTCAGAACAAACCATGAAGTTCGGCATTTATTTTATCAATAACTTCACTCAGATGGTCCTTGTTATTAGGAAAGTTATAATGATCTGCTTCAATTATGAGCAGTTTACCCAGATCATAAGTTTCTATCCATGCCTCATATCGTTCGTTAAGTCTTTTAAGGTAGTCGATCCTTATAGAGCTTTCATATTCTCGTCCTCTCGTTTGGATCTGGTTTACAAGTGTGGGAACAGATGCCCTGAGATAGAGTAGAAGGTCGGGAGGGCTGATCAGAGAACTCATCAATTTAAAAAGTGATGAATAGTTTTCAAAGTCACGAGTTGACATAAGACCCATGGAATGAAGATTTGGGGCAAAAATATAAGCATCTTCATAAATTGTCCGGTCCTGCACAATTGTTTTATCGGATTTTTTTATATCCAGTATCTGGTTAAATCTTGTGTTAAGAAAATATATCTGAAGGTTGAAGGACCAGCGAAGCATATCTACATAAAAATCGTTGAGATATGGATTATGATCAATATCCTCATAATGAGGAGTCCATCCATAGTGTTTTGCAAGAAGTCCTGCAAGCGTTGTTTTTCCGGATCCGATATTTCCAGCAATAGCAATATGCATAGGAGAAAAATATTTTGAGGAGTTAAAATTAATAAATATTATCGAACACAAAATATCAAAGGGATACAAACACTAAATACTGTCGTTTGCAATTATTGCATTTATCTCTTCAATAAATTCCCTTGTATTTGATAATCTGGGAACTTTATTCTGTCCGCCAAGCTTGTTCTTCGATTTAAGCCAGTTATAAAAAGTTCCGGCAGGAACACTTCTGACAACAGGTATAACAAGGTTTAAATCTTTAAATCTTTTGGCTTCGTAATCAGAGTTAAGTGATTTCAATGTTTCATCCAGTATTGCAGTGAATTTATTGAGATCAGAAGGTTCTTTTTCAAATTCTATCAGCCACTCATGTGTTCCTTTTGAAAATTCTCCCATATAAACGGGACCTGCAGTATATTCTAAAATGATTGCATCAGTTAATTTGCAGGCTTTATCCAGGGCTTTATCAGCATTGTCAACAATAAGTTCTTCGCCAAAGGCATTTATGAAATGCTTGGTCCGGCCTGTTATATGAAACCGGAAAGGATCAAGATCAGAAAAAACAATTGTATCACCTATCATATATCTCCACAGACCGCTGTTTGTTGAAATAATCATTGCATATTCCACATTTTTCCTTATTTCCCCAAGTGTATAGCAAGGTGCTGTTTCGTCGTTGATTCTGTCAGCTTCGATAAATTCATAAAAGATACCGTAATCGGGCATAAGAAGCATTTCCGGAATTGAAAGGTCATCCTGAATCCCGAAAAATCCTTCTGATGCATTATAGGTTTCCATGTAGTGCATATTATTGCCAGGGATAAGCTTTTTGTAAAGCTCACGATAAGGGGTAAAACTGATGCCGCCATGGAAGAAGACTTCAAGATTTTGCCAGATTTCATGCAGGTTATTTTTATTCTCCGATTTTAGAATAAACTTGATAAGAGTGAGGAACCAGGATGGGACACCGGCAAGGCTTGTAACATTCTGGTTTTTAGTGGCCCGGCTTACAAGTTCAAGCTTCTGTTCAAAATCTTCCGTAAGGGCAATGTGACGCTTTGGAGTCCTTATTAGTTCTGCATAAAATGGAGAGTTCTCAATCAGGATTGCTGACAGATCTCCATACAGTGCATTATTGTGGAATTGTCCAATTCTGTGGCTTCCACCCAGCGTTAAAGTTTTTCCTGAAAAGATCCGTGAATCAGGATTATTCATCAGGTACATTAAGACAACATCTTTGACAGCTTTGAAATGGCAATCGTTCAGGGATTCAGTTGTTATAGGAATGTATTTGCTTTTGGTTGAAGTTGTTCCTGATGATTTTGCGAACCATTTTACTTTACCGGGCCAGAGAAGATTAGCTTCACCATTTCCCAGTCTTTCAACATAAGGTATAATCTGCTCATAAGTCTGAACCGGAACTCTTGATTGATATTCTTTAACAGACTTTATTGAGGAATAATCGTATGATTTTCCCCACTCTGTTGCAGAAGCTCGTTTTATCATTTTTAAAAAAGTATCCTGCTGGATCTCAACAGGATTTTTTTTCAATAATTCAAACTGTTTTATCCGTTTGGAATAGAGATTCTTTATTAAAGATGATAATAGTCGCATAAGTGCGATTTTTTATGTTTTAAAGATATGAAAATATCAGGCTGTTAATTCAGGTATTAGCTAAAAACTTCTTTGAGTATCTCAAGGGATCTTATCTTTTTTAATCCGGGGAGGTGCGTGGAATAATACTTTATAAGAGTTTCAAGTATCTCATTTCTTAAAGCACCTGTAAGGTTAATATTCTTTGAATTATCATAGCTGGCACTGAAGAATCTGGCCAGTATTCCTGAAATATTCCTATCGGAATAGTTGGAATGCGTTGGCGGAGAAGGGGTGAAAATACCGTTTAGCAGGTCAAAGTATATATCATCGTTTCTTGTCTGTGGTGCTGGCTCAAAGCCAAGATAACTGCTCAGCCCTGCAAGAAAAGCTATATGGAAATTCGCAAAGTTATCAGGGCACCTGTCAAAATAGACAATCGATTCTTCCAGGAATGTAAATAACGGGCTATTCTGACTTTCTTCACTGAGTACCGATGCAAGAACTTCCCCAAGGAAGATTGCAACACTGCATTTCCTGACATTTTGGTAAATATCGGATGGAGCATAGCACACTGAAAACTCCTTAAGAGTCTGCATAGACCTGGAATCCTTGTAATAGATAACCATATCAAGGATCGACATAGGTTGGCAGAAGACATTGTGTTTTCCTGATTTTTTGCTGCGGAGGCCTTTTAGTATGAATGACTGACGTCCGAATTTCTGCGTATAGAACCAGACCACGATACCTGAATCGGAGTATTTTATCTGCTGAAGAACTATACCTTTTGTTTTTTCGAGCATTTGTTCCGGTGAATCATAATAACTCAGAAATATACATTATTACTCTAAATAAAAAGATCTCTTGCAAAGAAAAACAATCCAAAACATTGTACATTCGTTGTAAGGCAAATAATCAGCCTGCTATCTGAAGATTTCGAAGGAAGTTGAAGACCCTTTTAATGAAATCAAAGAGATTGAAGGTTCAGCCATAAATGCTTATTCGAATCCTGTAACATATTATTTTGTGATCTGTTTCAGCAACTTTCAGGATTATGAAAGAAGCATGATAAAATTATATGTCGGTTGTAATGTATTCCTCCATGATAGATAAGCAGCATTATCAGATAAATATTGCTGAATAGTTTAGGGAAAGTGTGTTTATTGTGCAGACTGTGAAAGAGATTGTTCTTGAGTAATTATTATATTTACCTGAAATAAACTCTGTTTATGGTTGCATCAAACAAAAATGAACTTGTAAGAAGGATCTCGAAACTGGCAAAACAGAACCGGGAACTGGAAGAAAAACTGAAGAAATTCCTGAAGCAAAATGAAAGGCTTTTAAGGGAAAATGAAGAACTGAAAGAATCAGCGGGAACTCTTAAGGCTACTGTAGATTCTGAAAAGTCCGGGAGATCTCTCAGGTTCAACATGGTTACAGTTCTTTTTGCTAATATGCATGGTTTTTCAAAGCTTGTTGAGGATATGGACTCAACAAGCGTGATGGATGAACTGGACGAGGTATTGATTGAATTCGATGCAATAGTTGCAAAATATAAGATAGAAAAGATCAAGACAATTGGTGACACATTCATGTGCGCCGGTGGGATCCCTGATAAGAATATCACTAATCCTGTGGATGTTGTGATGGCCGCCATTGAAATGCGGAATTTTCTGAATAATTATGAAATAAAAAAGCGAGGCCTTGAAAGAAAAATCTGGGAACTAAAGATAGGTATTCACACCGGGCCGGTAACGGCCTTAGTATCAGGCAAAAAGAAAGTAAGCTATGATATAAAGGGAGACACGGTCAATACTGCAAGTAGGATAGAAGCTGTTTCAGAGCAAGGATCTATACTGATCTCGGTGATGACCTACGAATTAGTTAAGGAGTTTTTCGATTGTGAATACTTTGGAAAACTTCCGGTGAAATACAAGGATGATCTTCAGATGTTCCTTGTTAAAGGTCTGAAACCGGAGTTTTCAATTGACGGGAAAGGTGTTTTTCCCAATGATGCTTTCAGAATCAAATTCGGCCTGATCCAGTTCACCGACATTCAGGAGATAATTCTTGACAAGCTGGAAAAAGAACTCCCCCCCTACCTGTTTTACCATAATGTAAAACATACTGTTGATGTAGTTACTGAAGTGGAACTTATAGGCTGGGCTGAGGGATGCAATGATGAGGAAATACTTCTTCTTAAAACTGCCGCATTGTTTCATGATGTAGGTCATACAGTTTCATATGATGATCATGAATATCACGGGACTCTGATTGCCAGGGAGATGTTGCCGTTGTATGGCTATACACAGGAACAGATAGAAACAATATGTTCCATAATAATGTCGACCAAATTACCTCCAAAGCCCCGCAACCTTCTGGAAGAAATAATCTGTGATTCAGATCTTGATTACCTTGGACGCAGCGATTTCATACCCGTATCGAATACTCTTTTCGAGGAGCTTAAAGCTCAGAATAAAATGAAATCTCTTAACGAATGGAACAAACTTCAGGTAAAATTCATTTCGGGACATCAGTATTTCACAAAAACTGCGAGGAGACTGAGGGAAGTGAACAAACAAATGCAGATTAGGAGGATACAGAGTCTTCTGACTGATTAACAAAGACAGGGATTATAATTTCTGTAGGGAGATAAGTGTTTCGGACAGTCATAAGGATTAATTAATCACGAGGATTTTTATTACGCAGGCTCCTGATCCGTCGCTGCTGGCGCAGAAAGCAAGGTAAACTCCTGTTGCAACCCGCTTGCCGTTGTAAGTAGTCAGGTCCCATGAGGCCTGGCCGCCATCTGATATTGTGCTGTATACAAGATTTCCGCTAATGTCAGTGATCCTTATCCTCGTATCTCTCATCAGGCCGGTAATTGTAACATTACCATTAAAATCTTCCCTTACAGGATTCGGGAAAGCATACACATTTGTAAAATTATCAAAGCTTTTTATTGCTTCACTACGATATGAAATGATGCCCTTGTTAGTAGCAAACCAAACATCTCCAGATTTATCGTCAACAGCTATGGAAATTACAGAATTACTGAAAAGGGGACTATTGCTCTCATTGAAGTTTGACAGCAGGGTGCTTCCATCAGAAGAAAGAAGGTAAGATCCTGAACTCTGTGTCCCCAGCCATTTCCTGTTTGCTCCGTCAATTGCTATAGAGGTGATCGTTTCGGTACCCAGCATATAGTCAGCAAGTCCCGACCCGTCATTACGCGGGATCTTAATTCTTGATGCTTTGAGATCAGAGTCAAATATTCTGTCAGGGCTGTAATAAATTACCGGACCCTGATCTGTCCCTGCCCAGATGTTGCCATCAAGATCTTCAGCAATGCAGTAAACATACGGCATAACCTCATTTTCATAAGTAGTAACAATTACTTTTTTGTAATTATCATCTTCAAAATACTCCGGAGTTCCGTTATCATCGAAAACAAAAAGACCTTCGCCCCGGGGCAAGATTATCCATTTCTTGTCAGAGCGGGTAATTAAAATATCTCCGATTACAGGTGCATCTATCGTCACAGGATTTACAATCCAGTCCCCGTCAGGTTTTAGGATCTTGATACTGCCCGGCACCTCTGTCTGGGTTATCCAGAGGTTTCTGTTATTGTCAAATGCCATACCACAGATACGTACAAAAGGTTTTCCCGGAATGATTGTCTGCAGTGGGGAATTGTCATCAGTGAACTTATTCACCAGGACATCGTTTCTAAATTCAAGCAGGCCATTGCCCCATGTTGAAACAAAGTAATGACTTTTATCAGCCGGATCAACAACTGATCTCATCGGATCAGTTAGTGTATCAGTGCTGAACAGAACCCATTTGTTGTTCTCAAAAGCCGAAAGCTGTATAGGATTCCAGAGCTTATTCCATGAAGCATCAACACCTCCGGCACAGATTATTGTTTTTCCGTTTGCCGAAGAAATGTTTATTGCATGATTTGAAGCCGGCCCCGGCAGGACAAGAGCAGTAAAATCAGTCATGTCTTCTGCCCTGACAAGACCATGAGACATATCTGCAATATAATAGTTATTGTCATCTGCAACTGCCTGATAGCTGACAGATTCTCCAAATCCATAATCAGAGATTGATTTTATTAGCTTCCCGTTCTCATCATAATACCTTATTATACCGCCTGAGACAATAAAACCACGAGGACCGGGATCGAAAGATCTGTTAAAAATGCCGGGAATATAACTAAACAGGGAAGTGCTTGATCCGGTTACTAATATTGAATCACCTGTCACACCGGAGTAGTTAACATAGAGTTTATTTCCAGCGTAAAAAACACCTGAATATTTTTTCTTCGGTTCGGGAAACAAATTGATTTTCTGCCAGTTACCGAAATATGATAATCCTGAAGCTTCGGGGTTTGCAAAGAATACACCCTTATCGGTGGCAACATATATTGAACCGTTACCAAAAGCAATATCCCATACTGCAGTATTTTCGAAGTCTGTACCAGGTTTCCATGTGTCGTAGATCTCTTTTTTAGGGATATCGAGGACCACAATTCCGAAACTGCAGGCCAGGTAAGCATATTTACCGTGTATCCTTATTTTGTTTATCTCTTTTTTCCCGGCTATATATTTCCGGCTAATATCAGGGATGTTATAAATAGTATAGTTCCTTAATAAATCAATATTTGTGTTTGAATATGCTATTACAAGGCTTTTATATTCCTCAGACCATGCAATTGTGCTTATTCCCGTTTCTGTAAGGCCATTTATTTTTGATAATTTTCTAAGCTGAGCTGATTCTTTATTAAAAACAATTAACGATGATCCTGTGGAAGCAAATACTTCTTCAGAACCTGCTGCAACATTTATGAAACTGTTATATCTGAGGTGATCGCTCCATGTGCCAACAGGCGTTTGTCCGGATGTAATAATCCAGGCAGAAAACATAAAAACAACAGAAAACATTTTCCTCATCAGAGAAAAAACACTTAAAATGAGTCTTTATTGTTATTGTACCGGACCAGGAATTCTTTTAATTTCTCAAAAGCTTTGGCACGATGGGAGATCCTGTTTTTTTCATCAAGTGACATTTCAGCAAAAGTTCTTGTCATACCTTCTGGTATAAATACAGGGTCATATCCAAAACCTTCATGTCCTCTTTTTTCAGCAATTATCCGGCCATTCACAATACCTTCAAAAAGATATTCTTTCCCGTCAAGAATGAGGGCTATTACTGTTCTGAATTTTGCATTTCTGTTTTCGCATTCTCCCATCATTGACAATGCTTTTTTAATATTGGCTTCGGAATCCTTATTTTCACCTGCGAATCTTGCTGAATGGACGCCGGGTAATCCATTCAGGGCTTCAATCTCGAGGCCGGTATCATCTGCAAACACATTCATATTGAGCATACGATTTATTAAACGGGCCTTATTTATCGCATTGCCTTCCAGAGTAGGCTCATCTTCCGGAATATCCTCATCTATTTTAAGATCAAGAAGGCTCAGGAGCTTAAAACTGTTACCAAGTATATTCTGGATCTCTTTTATCTTGTTGTGATTATTTGTTGCAAATACTATCTCCATGATTCATGATCGTCATTTGAGACAAAAATACTTAAAATTGATATTTCCTTTGGGACGTCTGTATTAAGTATTATTTTTGATAGTGATAATTTCTGCGTAGATATGTTTTTCAGGATAAATCTGAAAAGGAAATCCAGATATTTTTTGTTGACCCTGATCCTGATGTCAGTCATTTGTTCCAATGCTGCTGCAATTCAGGATTATGAGCCGTTTATATCCCGAATAATAATTAATAATGACTCTGTAATAATATCTCCTGAGGAAGATCTTATATTCAGCAGCAGATGCAGCAGCCTTTTTTTTGAATTGGTGCCGGACGAAGAGATTGTATATCAGTATTATCTGGATGGTTTTGATAAACAATGGACCGAATGGACGAAATACAGTTTTAAGGAATATACAAATCTGCCTTCAGGTAAATATAATTTCAGGGTCAGATATACTGATCAGCAGAGTTCTGCCGGAGAATTATCGGTTCTGAACTTTAAAGTCCTTCCCAGGTGGTATTTATCAAGAATTGCGATTATTTCATATTTTCTGCTGGCTGTTCTTATTATCTGGTTTTCATATGCCACTTTGAGACTTAGGTTTGCACGGACCCAACATATGCTGGAACAGATCATTAATAAAAGAACAGAAGATCTAATAATTGAAAAAGACAAGACTGAGAATTTGCTTGCAAATGTTCTTCCGAGGAACACTGCAAGTGAAATTATGGAAACAGGGAAGGCAACGAAAATGAAATATAATTTTGTTACAGTTTTATTCTCAGATATCCAGGGATTTACAAAGATAGCAGAGGAGACTAATCCTGAAGTACTTATTGATGAGCTTGATAAATTCTTTTTCCATTTTGATTCTGTTGTTGAAAAGTATGGGATAGAGAAGATAAAGACTATTGGAGATGCATACATGTGTGCCGGGGGTATTCCTGAAAAGAACCGGACCAATCCTGTTGAGGTTATCCTTGCAGCGCTTGAGATGCAGGATTACATGGGAAAGCTGAAAGAAACATCAATAGTTGCAGGAATGAAATTCTGGGATATCCGGATCGGGATTCACACAGGGACAGTAATTGCGGGCGTTGTTGGACAAAAGAAGCTTTCCTATGATATCTGGGGAGATACTGTGAACACTGCGAGCAGGATGGAGTCTTCGGGAGAAGCTGGCAAGATTAATATCTCAGGAACCACCTATGAGTTTGTTAAGGATTTCTTTGTATGTGAGTACAGAGGCAAAATGCCGGTAAAATACAAGGGAGAAATTGATATGTATTTTGTAAATGGTATTGTGCCGGAACTGAGAGACCCAGAAGGAAAACCAAATAAAAAATTCATGCTTAAAGTTCAACTCATTAAACTTCAGGATATAGAAGAGCTGATAACCAGAATGTTTGACAATGAAGCGCCTCCGAATCTTTATTTCCATAATTCGTCACTTGTAAGGAACATCAGCAATCAGGTGGAGTTATTAAGTAATGCTGAACAGCTTCCGGAAGAAGAATTTATTACAGTAAAACTTGCATCAGTATTTCTTTTTTCCGGTTATATATCTGATTATGATAATCCATTGGGCGCCTCTTTGCTTACAGTTGATGAGATCCTTCCAAAATATGGTTTTAATCCTTCGACTATTGAGGGGGTAAAAGAATTGATCCGGAATTCATACGATAATATCCGGAGAACAGCTTCAGACAATATACTGCATGATGCAAGATATGATTATCTGGGTAGAGTTGACTTTATGAAACTGACGGATAAGTTATATAAAGAGGAATCTGAATATGGTAAAATTCATGAAAAAAAGGAATGGTTTGAACTTCAGAAAAAATTGCTGATAGATCGAGGATTTATTACAAATACAGCTAAATTGCTCAGGAGCGTAACTCTTGAAGACCAGTTGGCATCTCTTGCCGGAGCTGTAATTTAGAAGGGTTTCATTGATTAAACTGCATATAATAAATTTTAAAAATGTACTTTTACGTCCTAAATAACATTACATATTCATGGAAACACTAGATTGGAAGAATTTGCCGTTCGGTTATATCAAGACGGATTATAATGTTCGCTGTTACTACAAGGATGGCAAATGGGGTAAATTAGAAGTTTCATCTTCAGAATATATCCCGATACATATTGCTGCCTCAGGGTTACATTACGGGCAGGAAGCTTTTGAAGGCCTGAAGGCTTACACGTTTAAGGATGGAAAAATAATGCTGTTCCGCTGGGAAGAGAATGCCAAAAGACTTATGCTTTCAGCTGAAGGTATAGCAATGGTACCACTTCCTGTTGATCTTTTCAAAGAAGCAATATTTAAGGCAGTTACTCTTAATAGAAGATTTGTACCGCCCTATGGTTCGGGTGCGACATTATATATCAGGCCTCTTCTGTATGGTAGCGGAGCAGAAATTGGAGTGAAACCATCTTCTGAATATACATTTATTGTTTTTGTAACACCTGTCGGACCTTATTTTAAAGGTGGAGTAAAGCCGGTTGATATGCTTATTTGCAGAGATTTCGACAGAGCGGCGCCTCTTGGTACTGGGATATATAAGGTCGGCGGTAATTATGCTGCAAGTCTTCGTGCACAAATTGCAGCAAAGGAAGGAGGTTATTCCACAACAATTTTCCTTGATGCGAAAGAAAAGAAATATATTGACGAATGCGGGCCTGCAAATTTCTTTGGAATAAAGGATAATACTTATGTGACCCCGAAATCGGAGTCGATTCTGAGATCTATTACAAATATGAGCCTTATGACGCTTGCAGAAAAACTGGGAATGAAGACCGAAAGAAGACGTATCCCTGTTGAGGAACTTAAGACTTTTTCAGAAGTAGGTGCCTGCGGGACAGCCGCAGTTATAAGTCCGATAAAAAAGATATTTGATCCTGAAAATAGTATAACATACGAATACTGTAAAGACGGTAAGCCTGGTGAGGCAACTATGAAACTTTATAATAAGCTTGTTGGTATTCAGAATGGCACTGAACCTGATGATTTTGGCTGGATGACTGAAGTGAAATAATGACTCAGAGTGAAGTTTAAAATATGCACGGGTAAGTTTATAATTTGATTTTCATAGAATTTTACAACGAAAGGAACA
>Ga0208694_1003195_pt1 | contig 16111 bp, 15 predicted proteins | sample AD_UKC078_MetaG_FD_184442 | JGI IMG/M metagenome (GOLD analysis project Ga0208694, IMG submission 184442) | Active sludge microbial communities of municipal wastewater-treating anaerobic digesters from USA - AD_UKC078_MetaG (SPAdes) (version 2) | ecosystem: Engineered > Bioreactor > Anaerobic >...
ACAATCCTTTTCATTTACTAACCAACGTGATTTTGAGTTTTGTAGTGCTTTCCGCTGCATTTACATCAAATAGCTGGAGCAAAAAATTATTAAAAGGGAATGATATTTCTTATGGAATCTATATCTACCACATGTTAATCATTAATTTCCTGGTTCAGCGAAATTATATTGGAAGCGGAATGTATATGCTGTATACCTACATTGCAGTGATTGTAATTTCATTTTTATCTTGGAAATTTATTGAAAAACCCGCTCTCAATTTAAAAAAGAAAATATGAAAATACTAATGCTGTGTGAACTCTATATCGAAAATCTAGAGTATCAAGAAAATTTACTCGTCAAATATTATCGCAAATATGGCCATGAAGTAACCGTAATCACTTCCACCTACGATAATGTTTTCGATTATTATAATGATAAACACGACAATTCTACTCCAGCAAAAAGCTACGAAGACTACGGAGCAAAAATTATCAAACTTCCCTTTAAGTTTAATATTTTGGGGAAAATTAAAAGATATACAGACATTACAAAAATCGTAGAAGATTTTCAGCCCGACTTGCTATACGTACACGATATTATGCCCAATATGTTCGAAATGTTGGCATACAAAAAACGAAATCCACACGTGAAAATGATCATGGATTACCACTGTGATTACAGCAATTCTGCCAACAATTGGCTTTCTTTAAACGTGCTTCACAAAATCATACGCAAGTATCGGTACATGGATCCGATCAAAAAACATATTTCTAGATTCTATCCTATCGTTCCCGGAAGTACCAAATTTTTAAATGAAGTTTATGGTATTCCACTAGATGAGATGGAAGTTTTGCCACTCGGCGCTGATGTAGATTTGGTTGCAGAAATAAAACAAAATAATAAAAGAAAAGAACTGCGAGAAAATTTAAATATTCCGCAAGATCATAAAGTGATTTTCAGTGGTGGAAAATTTACACCAGCAAAAAAAACCGACTTATTATTAGAAGCATTCCTAGAAATTAACCGTCCGGATTTACATTTGATTATCGTAGGAGATGCAGATGAGAAAAATTTATTATATAAAAATAAATTAGTAGATTTATCTTCTAATAATCCAAACATCCATTGGGTTGGTTGGCAAAATAATCGCGGTGTCTATGAGCATTTGGTAGCTTCAGATTTGGCTGTGTTTCCAGCAAGCCAGTCTATCGTTTGGCAACAAGCTTTGGCAGCGCATTTACCTTTAATTGTTGGTGATGTTGGGGAGCAATCTTTGCATTATCTTAATGAATTTAAGGCAATTATTGAATTAGAAAAAAATGAAATAACTGTAGAGAATATAAAAAACGCAATTTTAGAAACAATTACAGATGAGAATTTAGCCGAAGGCAAATTACGAGCTGCGAAAACGTCTGCAAAATATTTAGATTGGAATCATCTTATCAATAAAACATTATCACATGTCAAAGATCCTCTTTAGTTTCCTGATATTTTTGAGTTTTTGTGCGGGTAATAAAGATTCCCTGAATAGGAGAACAGCTCATTTACTTCAAACGCAAAAAAACATACAAAATTCTAATTTTGAACTTTTGATGTTTTCAGATAGCAATACACCGAAGTTAAATGAATTTCTTAAAAATAGTAAAATAAGAAAAGTGGGTTTTGTAGGAGACGGGCAGTTTTTAGATCCCAAAACTAAATTTGCCTTTAGTCCTGCAATGCTTGATCAGGAGTTAAAAAGAGCTTATCCCAACATCAATGAAACCGGAATTGCCTATATCGATTTAGAATCACCCTATTTAGAATATTTGATGAATTCTGAAACCACTTCTTTAGAGTTCAAAAAAAGTAAAAAACTATTTTTAGATGTTTTGACTTATGTGAAAAAAGCCAGACCCAATGTGAAATGGGGATTTTACAGCATCCCTTTTACCACTTATTGGGGTAAGACAACCTCTTTTTATGATAAAGATGAGCGCGTAAGTGAGATTATTAAAAACAGCGATGTGCTTTTTCCTTCTATTTACATTTTCTACAATAAGGTGAACTTTATCTTAGAAAATGAAGATTATATTAAAGAAAACACCCAACAAATTATAAGAATCGGCGAAAAGTACAATAAAAAAGTCTACCCTCTAGTAATGTCACGATATCACCCTTCAAGTGGAAATATCGCCTACGAAACTATCAATGAAACTGATTTTAGATTTTACCTTTCCACCATCAAAAACACAAAATATAAAGAAAAATCCGTCGATGGAATCATGTATTGGAATGCAGATGCCTATTTCTATAAAACAAATGAAAATAAGGTTGTCGCAGAAGTACAAAAATCTCGGATGCCTTTTAATACTTTTTACGATAACTACCTGATTAATACACTTTCTATCTTCCTAGAAATAAAATAAATATGAACACGATATCTCAAAGACCTTATCAAATCTGTACCAAAACCATCATGGACACCACCGATCCTACCATCGTTTTCAACGAAAAAGGAGAGAGTGATTATTACACCAACTTCAAAGAAAATATTGAACCCAATTGGCATACCGATGATCGCGGCTATGAAGAACTCATGAAAATTGCCGATAAGATTAAAAAAACCAGCAAAAACAAAGATTTCGATTGTATCATTGGATTAAGCGGAGGTTTAGATAGTTCTTATGCAGCCTATATCGCCAAAGAAGTCATGGGAATAAGACCTCTTATTTTTCACGTTGATGCCGGTTGGAATACTGATAAAGCCGTAGGAAATATTGAGAAAATTATCCATGGTTTAAATTTAGATCTTTACACCGAAGTGATCAACTGGGAAGAGATGAAAGATTTGCAAACTTCTTTCTTAAAATCCCAAATCGCCGATCAGGATTTGCCACAAGATTACGCCTTCTTTTCTGGCTTATATAAATTTGCCAAAAAGAATAAAATCAATTATGTCTTAACTGGCGGTAATTTTAGCACAGAATGTTGCAGAGAACCCGAAGAATGGGGCGGTTTCCCCGGAATTGATGTGACCTTAGTAAAAGATATTCACCGCAAATTTGGAAAGAGACCTCTGAAAACCTTTCCGCTTGTCGATATCCTCTCCTATAAAATTTATTACAAATATGTCCTAGGAATGGAGGTTTTCAAACCATTAAATCTCGTTCCCTACATCAAAAAAGATGCAGAGCAACTTTTGCAGGAAAAATTTGGGTGGGAACCTTTCCAGCACAAACACCATGAATCTCGATTTACACGGTTTTATGAGGATTATTGGTTGCCAAGAAAATTCGGTTATCAAAAAAGAAAGGCCCATTTTTCAAGTTTGATTTTAACAGGACAAATGACCCGTGAAGAAGCTTTGGAAAGAGTTTCGAAACCCGAATTGTCGGAAGAATTCCTTCAAAAAGAGTTCGAATATGTAGCCAACAAATTAGATATGTCGGTAAGCGATTTAGAAAAGATTTTTGAAGGTGAAAATAAAACCTACAAAAACTACAAAAATAAAATGGGACTTATAAAAATGGGAGCTCAAATCATGCAGAAATTGGGCTTAGAAAAAAGACTTTTTAGATAAATGATTACAATTATAGATTACGGTGTAGGAAATATTAACGCTTTTGTCAATGTGTACAAAAGAGTTGACGTACCAGTGAAAATCGCAAAAACAGCGGCAGATTTAGAAGGCGCAGAAAAACTTATCCTTCCAGGAGTTGGGCATTTTGATCATGCGATGAATCAACTCAATAATTCGGGAATGAGAGAAAAACTCGATGATCTGGTTTTGAATCAAAAAATTCCCGTAATCGGTATCTGTGTAGGAATGCAAATGATGGCAAATAATAGTGACGAAGGAGAAGTAGAAGGATTAAAATGGATCGATGCAACCGTAAAAAAATTCGATGAGACCAAAATTCACCAAGTGACCCGACTTCCACACATGGGCTGGAACGACGTGAAACCTGTGAAAGATATTTCCCTTTTTCAAGGCTTAGAAAAAGAGGCCATTTTCTATTTTTTGCATACGTATTATTTCCATTGTAATCAGGCGCAAGATATATTGGCTGTTTCCGAATATGGAGGCGAATTTGCTTCAGCTGCCCATCATGATAACATTTTTGGAATTCAGTTTCATCCAGAGAAAAGCCATCACTACGGAGAAATTCTGCTTCATAATTTCGCAAAACTTTAAAAATGCTAAGACCAAGAATAATCCCGAGTCTTTTAATCCAAGACAATGGACTCGTAAAAACAGTGAATTTCAAAAATCCTAAATATGTAGGTGATCCCATCAATGCGGTAAGAATTTTTAATGAAAAAGAAGTAGATGAACTCGCTATTTTCGATATTGATGCTACTGCAAAAGGTTTGGAACCTAATTATAGTTTAATTGAAAGAATCGCAAATCAATCCCGCATGCCTTTGTGTTATGGTGGTGGTGTAAAAACAGTGGAGCAAGCGCAGAAAATTTTCGGTTTAGGAATTGAAAAAATCGCCTTGAGTTCTGCGGTATTGCACAATCCCGAATTAATTACACAAATTGCAAATCGGGTAGGAGCGCAAAGTGTTATCGTAGTTTTAGACGTAAAGAAAAAATTATTTGGTGGTTACGAAGTTTACACCCATAATGGTAAAAAATCTACAGGAATAAATCCTTTTGATTTTGCAGAGAAAGCCCAGCGTTTAGGTGCCGGAGAAATCATCATCAATTCTATCGATCAAGATGGCGTGATGAAAGGTTTTGATATGAATTTAATCGATAAAGTTCGAGATAAAATTTCGTTACCTTTAACAGTTTTGGGCGGTGCTGGAGAATTGCAACATATCCAACAAGTCATTCATAAACACGGCGTAATTGGGGTTGCAGCAGGTAGTTTATTCGTTTTCAAAGGAGTTTATAAAGCAGTGTTAATCAATTATCCCGAAAAAGGGGAGAAAGAAAAATTGTATAAAATTCATCACTAATGTGTGGCATCGCTGGTTTAATATATAAAAATAACTCCGTTGTTCAAAAGGAATCTTTATCCAAGATGACCGATATAATGTCGCATCGAGGTCCTGATTCTGAAGGGTTTTACATGAATGGAAATTTGGGACTTGGTCATAGAAGACTTTCCATTATCGATGTAAGTGATGCTGCAAATCAACCTTTTTTTTTAGAACAGAAACATGTATTGGTGTTCAATGGGGCGATTTATAATTATATTGAACTGAAAGAAGAATTAAAGGAGTTAGGTTATACCTTTAAAACGCATTCAGATACCGAAGTTTTACTTTCAGCTTATGATTGTTGGGGTGAAGAATGTGTGAAAAAATTCAATGGGATGTGGTCTTTCGCCATTTTCGATGTGAAAAAGAATATTTTGTTCTGTTCAAGAGACCGTTTCGGAATCAAACCTTTTTATTATTATACCGACAAAGAAAAATTTGTTTTTGCCTCAGAAATTAAACCGATTTTGGAGATTGAAAAAATAGAAACAGCAAATCTGCAAACCATATTAACTTTTTTAATAATAAATATTTCCGATCAAACCAACGAAACCTATTTTAAAGATATTTTCAAGTTACCTGGAGCGCACAATCTTATTTATGATTTAAACACGAGTGATTTTACTATTCGTAAATATTATGATATTGAGTTTAATGAGGAGATTAGCAAACTGAATTTAGAAGATTCCATCGTACTTTTTGAGAAGGAATTCGAAAAATCAATCCAACTACGGCTTCGTTCCGATGTAAAGATTGGTGCAGCGGTGAGCAGTGGATTAGATAGTTCCTATTTAGCAGCGGTTGCCACCAAAAATTTACGTGCAATAAATAAAGATGATAATTTTGTCGCGATTACGGTAGGTTCTTTAGATAAAGAATTCGACGAAACAGCTCTCTCTGAAGTGGTTACTGATCATTTAGAAATCAACCATGATATCATCAAACCCAAAACAGATGAATTCAAAAATAGCTTCGAAAAAGTTATTTTTATCCACGAAGAACCTTTTGGGGGTATTTCTATTTACATGCAAAAATTTTTGATGAAGGAGGCCAATAAATTAGGAATAAAGGTACTTCTAGATGGGCAAGGTGCAGATGAAATTTTGTTGGGTTATAGCAGGTATTCTGCTGCCTATTTAAGGTCCCACAGTTTTTTGAAAAATTTGAGATTTCTCAAAAATATTAAAAGCCATTACAGCATATCATTGATTGAAGCGTGTAAAATCTATTTTTATTACACCAATTTTTCTGTAAAGAAAATGATGTATAGAAAAAGAGGCAGTATCATGAAATCTAAATATTTCAAAAAAGTAGATTATTCCAAAACCATAGATCTTACTCACTCCTATAAAAACATTTTTAAACTTCAAAAAAATGAAATATTCTGGTGCCAATTGCCAGAACTTTTGAAATGGGAAGATAAAAATGCTATGAATTATTCCATAGAATCTCGATTGCCTTATTTAGATTACAAATTTGTAGAGGCCTGTCTTTCTATTAATAATAACTATAAGATAAAAAATGGGTGGTCCAAATATATTTTGAGAAAAAATTTGGAAAAGTATTTACCAGATGAAATAACCTATAATAATAAAAAAATTGGTTTTAATGCACCCGTTGAACATTGGTGGCCAAGATCAAAAGAAATTTTAGAAACCATCAATAATTCCAAAATTCTACAACAAATTCTAAAAAAGAAAATTAAATTTGTTGCAGACCGAGATTTAGAATGGCGTTTATATAACATTGCCGTGTGGGAAAGGTTATACAATATGAAATTAGATAATTTGCAAGAGCATGAAAATTAAAGATAAAGTACTATTAATCACCGGTGGAACGGGTTCATTCGGAACTGCAGTTCTCAACCGTTTTTTGAAAACAGATCATTTCAAAGAAATTCGAATTTTTTCTCGTGACGAGAAAAAACAAGATGATATGCGAAATTTGTATAAAAATGATAAAATAAAATATTACATCGGTGATGTACGGGATTTTACAAGCGTAGAACCCGCAACACGTGGTGTAGATTATGTTTTTCATGCAGCTGCACTGAAACAAGTTCCTTCTTGTGAGTTTTTTCCCATGCAAGCAGTAAAGACCAACGTTGAAGGGACACAAAATGTGATTCGCGCCGCAGCTTCAAATAAAGTGAAAAAAGTAATTTGCTTAAGCACAGACAAAGCGGCATATCCCATCAATGCTATGGGAATTTCTAAAGCGATGATGGAAAAAGTTGCCGTTGCAGAAGCAAGAAATCTCACTGAAACAACGGTTTGCCTTACTCGTTATGGAAACGTTATGGCTTCACGTGGTTCTGTAATTCCTCTGTTCTTGAATCAAATTCAAAAAGGAGAAGAAATTACCATAACCGATCCCAATATGTCGCGGTTTTTCATGTCTTTGGAAGATGCCGTAGATTTGGTGTTATTTGCATTTGAAAACGGAAATTCTGGTGATCTTTTTGTAAATAAAGCGCCTGCAGGAACTATTGGTGATTTGGCAAAAGCTTTAATGGAACTTTCGGGAAAAGAAACCAAAGTGAAAATTATTGGAACCCGACATGGGGAAAAATTATATGAAACACTTTGCACGAGAGAAGAAATGATGAAGGCCGAAGATATGGGAGATTTTTACAGAATCCCTGCAGATAATCGCGACTTGAATTACGCGAAATATTTCTCGGAAGGTGAAAAAGACATCTCATTGATCGAAGATTATCACTCGCACAACGCAGAACAACAAGGAGTGGTAGGATTGAAATCATTGATTTCTACCTTACCCTTAATCCGAAAAGAAATTTTTGGTGAAGAGGTCTTTCAATATCCATATTAGAAATTGTAATAAATTTTGTAATTTTCGGTGGGAATAAGGGCTTTTTCCACCAAGGAGTAACTGCTTATCGTTAGCAATAAATTAAATAGTATGCAACCTCAAATCATTAAAGGGAATCATCATAAAGACGATCGTGGAACCTTGACCTTTAATAATGATTTTAATGCGCTCGGTATTAAAAGGGTTTATACGATTGAAAATGAAAGTTTAGATTTTTTGCGTGCTTGGCAAGGTCATCAAATTGAGCAACGCTGGTTTTCTGCAGTAGCAGGTTCTTTCAAAATAAAATTAATTGAAATTGACGATTGGAAAAATCCCACCAAAGACCTCCCTATTCTAGAATTTATATTAAATTCAGAGAATTTGGACATCCTGCATGTTCCCCGCGGATTCGCTACTTCCATTCAATCTTTTGAGGACCATTCCAAACTTTTGCTTTTTGCAGATTATCAATTGGGTGAAATTCAGGATGAATATCGATTTGCGAGCAACTATTTTAATGAGCACTAAGATTAAAAAGAAATGATAAAAATAGGAATTACTGGTCAGAACGGTTTTGTTGGATCACATTTATATAATACACTTGGCTTAAATCCAGAACAATTCGAAAGGATAAATTTTCATAAGAGTTTTTTTGAAAATCCTACCCAATTAGATGAGTTCGTGCAGCAGTGCGATGTTATTGTTCATCTTGCTGCCATGAATCGGCACCCTGATCCAGAAGTAATTTATAACCAAAATGTTGAGTTGGTTAAACGGCTGGTTGCATCTTTAGAAAGAACCAACTCCAAAGCACACGTTTTATTTTCATCTTCTTCACAAGAAGAAAGAGACAATCTCTACGGAAAATCAAAAAAAGAAGGGAGAAAATTACTCATCAATTGGGCGAAAAATAACGGGGGAACATTTACTGGAATGATTATTCCTAATGTTTTCGGTCCTTTTGGTCAACCCAATTATAACTCTTTTATAGCCACCTTCTGTCATAAGCTCACGCATGGTGAAAATCCTGTTATTGATGTTGATGGTGAAGTGCGATTAATTTATATCGGTGAATTGGTGCAGGAGATTATTAACCAAATAAAGTCGGGAGATACAAAAGAAGAATACGCTGTTCCTTTTACAACTGCTATTAAAGTTTCGGAGGTTTTATCGAAACTCGAAAATTATAAAAAACGATATTTTGATACCGGTGAAATTCCTGAATTAAGCAGTGATTTTGATTATCAATTATTCAACACTTTTCGTTGTTATTTCGATATTGAAACGCATTATCCAGTAAAATTTACCCAACATACCGATCCTCGTGGCGCTTTTGTAGAAGTTATTCGATTAGGAATTGGTGGGCAATGTTCCTTTTCAACAACAGTTCCGGGAATTACCAGAGGAAACCACTTTCACACCAGAAAAATTGAAAGATTCGCAGTAATTAAAGGTAAAGCTCTAATTCAACTTCGAAAAATTGGTTCAACTGATGTTCTGGATTTTTATTTAGATGGTGAAGAACCTGCTTTTGTAGATATGCCGATTTGGTATACTCACAACATCAAAAATATAGGCGACGAAGAATTGTTTACCATTTTTTGGATAAATGAACCATATAATGCAGAGGATGCCGATACTTATTTCGAAATAGTGTAGATATGTTTTTAGGAAAAAAAATAAAGATAGAAGTTTGGTATTTACTATTGGTTGTAACAGGTTATACAGTTTTCTCTGCTATAGTAGAACCGTTAGGATTAGAGAATTCGATGATATTTTCAATTCCTTATCGCTTTCTTGTATTTTTATTTTCACTTTATATTATTTATAGAAATTTTTCCCTCCAAAGATTTACTAGTATTGCTGTCCTTTCGATACTGTTTTTTTGGCTTCTCTATCTCATTAAAAATTATCTCAGTTTTAAACATGATTTCTATGATGCTGATTTTTCAAATAAATTTTATGAAATCTATACTAGAATTATTGTTATTGCATTGATCCCTTCCATTGCATTATTGTTAATTGATTACAGAAAAACAGATCTATCCCAAGTTGTTAAAGGTTTCTTTTACACCCTTTTAGTAATGTTATCTTTAAATTTAATTTACGCTATGGTGATGCCACATGGCGCATTTTTAAGCTATATTTTTAGTATCTATTACATTTCCTATGGTCACTTAGGAACTTCGCTGGTTCTCATTTCACTCTTCTATCTTCTTTTTAAGCCTCAAGAAAATTCAATTTATTTACTTAGTTACGGTCTTTTCCTTGGAGCTGTTACCATTATTATCGCAGGAGCTCGAAGCCCATTTTTAGCATTTATGGTGGTAATACCTTATCTTCTAATCGTAAAAAAGAATTTTAAATTGATCCTAATATTTGCCGTGTTTTTAATTTTGGCAATTATTATGATTTATTTTTTGGGTAAAAGCCCTGATTATCAGTTTGAGTTTACAAACAGAACTTATCTATGGCTTTTCGAAGGCGACAATAGCTTAAGGACTCCGCTGTTTGAAAGAGCAATAGATGTTTTTAAGATCAATCCCGTTTTTGGTGGTCGTACCCATTATGAAGATGGTATGTACCCACATAATATTGTTTTAGAACTTTTGATGGCAACAGGAATTGTAGGGTTAGTTCTTTATATTCTTAAATTTTTACCAGTTCTTAAAAATTTTTATCTTTTTACATCGCGCAGCAACAATATTTTTTATGTCCTATTTTTTGCTGTTTTTCTACAATATTTTGTGCTTTCATCAACTTCATTTACACTTTATTCAGTGCCAGAATTTTTGTATTTTAGCAGCATCATAATTGGCATCAGTTTAAATTATTATAATGAAGAAAATGAAAGTAATGACGGTCGTAGGAACCCGTCCAGAAATAATTAGGTTATCAAGAGTTCTAACCGCACTTGACAATTCCGAAGCAATCGAACATATTATCGTTCACACCGGGCAAAACTACGATTACGAACTCAATCAAATATTCTTTGAAGATTTAGGTTTACGAAAACCCGATTATTTTTTAGAAGCAGCCGGCAAAACTGCCACTGAAACCGTCGGGAATATTTTAATAAAAATTGATCCACTTTTAGAAGAATTGCAACCCGAAGCATTTTTGGTTTTAGGAGATACCAATTCTTGCCTTTGCGCCATTCCTGCGAAAAAAAGACAAATCCCGATTTTCCACATGGAAGCCGGAAACCGTTGTTTCGACCAAAGAGTTCCCGAAGAAACCAACCGAAAAATTGTAGATCATACTTCCGATGTCAATTTAACTTATAGCGATATTGCAAGAGAATATCTTTTGAGAGAAGGACTTCCTGCGGACAGAATCATTAAAACAGGTTCTCCCATGTTCGAAGTTTTAACTCATTACTTTCCAGAAATCGAAAAATCCGATGTTTTATCGAGACTTAATTTAGAAGAAGGGAAATATTTCGTGGTAAGTTCACACCGCGAAGAAAACATTAATTCTGAGAGAAATTTCAAAGGTTTAATCGAAAGTTTAAATCTAATCGCAGAAAAATTTGGTTATCCAATAATCGTTTCTACGCATCCGCGAACTCGAAATATGATCGATAAAATGAAAGTGGTGGTTCGCCCCGAAGTTCAGTTTTTGAAACCTCTAGGATTTCATGATTACAATGCGCTTCAAATGAGAAGTTATGCGGTTTTATCCGATTCAGGTACAATTTCTGAAGAATCATCAATCTTAAATTTCCGTGCTTTAAATATTAGAGATGCCCACGAAAGACCCGAAGCAATGGAAGAAGCAAGTGTAATGATGGTGGGAATGAACCCCGAAAGAATTATGCAAGGTTTAGTGCAATTGCAACAACAAAAAATTGGCAGCGAAAGAAATTATCGTAGAATTGCAGATTATTCCATGCCCAATGTATCCGAAAAAGTAGTTCGAATTATTTTGAGTTACACCGATTATGTGAACAGAGTAGTTTGGAGTAAAGGATGAAGATATTAATCGTAACGCAATACTATTTCCCGGAAAGTTTTAAGAGTAACGATCTTTCTTTTGAACTTCAAAAAAGAGGTCATGAGGTAACTGTTCTTACCGGATTACCGAATTATCCCGAAGGTAAAATGTTCGAAGGTTACGGAATTTTTAAAAATAGGACACAAGAAATTAACGGCGTGAAGGTGATCCGGTCACTTTTACTTTTACGCGGAAAAGGAGGGGGAATTAGATTATTTCTAAATTATTTTAGTTTTGCGTTTTTCGCCTCAATTAAAGCATTTTTCTTAAGTTTTTCCAATAAATTTGATGCAGTTATCGTTCATGAACCCTCCCCAATTACGCAATTTTATCCGGCACTTTTATTGAAAAAACTGCAAAAAGTTCCTGTCTATTTTTGGGTCATGGATCTTTGGCCTGAAAGTTTAGAAATTCTTGGTGGAGTAAAAAATAAGTTTGTTCTGAATCTGTTTACAAAAATGGTAACTAACTTTTATGAAAATTCAGAGAAAATATTAATTACGTCCAAAGGATTTAAAAAATCGATTTTAGAAAAAGGAAATTTTAAAAATAAATTAGAATATTTTCCCAATTGGGCAGAAGATTCTATTTCGCAAGGTGATGTGAATTACCCTATTCCGAATTTGCCCGAAGGTTTCAAAGTAATGTTTGCCGGAAACGTGGGCGAAGCGCAAGATATGGAAGCAGTGATGAATTCCGCTTTATATTTAAAAAATCATTCCAAGATTAAATTAATAATTGTGGGCGATGGTCGCAAAATGTCTTTTGTGCAAGAATTTATTCAGCAAAATAATTTGCAAGAAACCGTAATTACGGTAGGGCAGTTTCCGTTGGACGCAATGGCAAGTTTTTTCGCAAAAGCTGATATGATGTTGGTGAGTTTGCGAGATGATGCAATATTTAATATCACGGTTCCTGCAAAAACACAAGCGTATATGAGCGCCTCCAAACCGATTATCGCTATGCTAAATGGTGAAGGTGCCGAAATTATCGAGGAAGCAAATTGTGGGGTTTCGGTTCCAGCAGGTGATTCGAAAAAATTGGCGGAAATAATCGTGAAAATGTCAGAACTCGATCCCGAAGTTCTAAAAAATATGGGTGAAAACAGTAGAAATTTCTTTCTCGAAAATTACTCTTTACCAAGTTGCATCGATAATTTGGAAAGAATTTTGAAATTAAAAAATAGTGTAGATAAAATGTAAAAATTTTGCTTTCAAAAACAAATAATTTTACATCATAAATAATGACGCAAAAAATGAAATTAATTATAATCACCCAAGAAGATTCCTTCGCGGTTCCTCAAAATATAGAGAAAATCATTAAACTTGATTTTGTTACCATTCAAAAAGTGGTGAATATCGATTCGTCACACAGTTTGGTGAATCAGAAAAAATTATTTATTGATGGTTTTGGTCTTTTGCAATCTGCGAAAATGGGCGTGAAAGTGGGACTCCATAAAGCCAATGATTTTCTAGATGGCATTAGTTCTTACAAAACTTCTTTGCCTTCAAAAAGTTTAAAAGCCGTCGCTTTGAAAAACAAGATTGACTACCAAACAATTACCAATCCGAATGATGAGAAGTTTTTAGACGAACTGGAAGTTTTGAAACCCGATATCATTGTTTCTTTTTCTGCCCCGTTGGTTTTCAAAAATAAATTGCTTTCAATTCCTACTTTAGGTTGCATCAACTTGCATTGTTCTTTTTTACCTAATTTTGCGGGAATTATGCCAAGTTTTTGGACACTTTATAAAAAGCAAAAATCAACTGGAGTTACCGTTCATTACATGGATAGTAAAATTGACAATGGTAAAATATTGGGTCAAAAAGAAGTTCTCATTGAAAAAGATGAAACGATTTTTTCTTTAATTTTAAAGACGAAAGAAATTGGCGGAGAAGTAATGTGCGATGTTTTAAGAGAAATTCATGCCGGAAAAATGGTTCCAAAAGATAATAATACTGAAAATGGCTCTTATTTTTCCTGGCCAAAAGTGGAGGATTTCAAAGATTTTAAAAAACAAGGTGGTCGATTAATATGAAAAAGTACGCAGTTTTAGGAATGGATGTGGAAGATTGGTTTCATCTGGATTACTTTCTGGATGAAAAATGCGATATTTCCCAAAATACATTAGATGGAATTGAAATTTATCTGGATCTTTTAAAGGATTATAAAATTAAAACCACCTTTTTTGTAGTTGGCGAAATTGTAGTGAAAATTCAAAATATATTGAAAAGAATTATTGAAGAAGGTCATGAAATCGCTTTGCATTCCTATCATCATAGAAGACCGCTTTCGATGAGTCCAGACGAATTTATTGAAGATACGAGAAAATCTGTGGAAATTATCAAAAACACACTTGGTTATGATGTGAAAGGTTTTCGTGCACCGTGTTTCAGTTTAGATCGGCAACGATTGGATATTCTAAGAACATTTGGTTTGAGATATGATGCGAGTAAAATTAACTTTGGTAATCATGCTTTATACGGCAACTTAGAGGTAAATGACTATCAAAAAATCGCGGAAGATATTTTCAAAAAAGAAGATTTTTATGAATTTGAAACATCAACCGTTGAACTTTTCGGAAAAAATATTCCCGTTTCTGGTGGTGGCTATCTGCGAATTTTGCCATGGAAATTAACACAATATTTAATGAGTGTTTTTCTGAAAACTAAGAAAAATTATTTCTTTTACATTCATCCTTTTGAATTTTCTAGAAATTATAATATCGTAATTCCCGAAAACACGAAAGCAATTACCAAATTCAGATTTAATCATGGCAGAAAATCTGTGGAGAAAAAAATGCACCGATTGATTAAGATTTTGAATAAAAATAATTATGAATTCGTGAAGTTCGAGGATTTATTGGAGAAATTTTAGAATTTAAAGCCATAGCAATTGATAACATGAAAATAATTATAACGGGAGCATCTGGATTTGTAGGTAAAAATTTGGTGCGTATTTTCCAGCAAAATGGCGATGAGGTTTTGACTTTATCTTTGAGAAAAGAAAAATGGCAACTTCCAACGGCTACCGCTCTTATTCATCTTGCAGGGATCGAAAAAGATACCGGAACTGCTTCTAATCATGATGAATATTTCCAAGTGAATTCTTATCTTACAAAAAAAGTTTTTCAGCAATTTCTCGCCTCCGATATCAATGATTTTATTTTTGTCAGCAGCATCAAAGCAGCTGCAGATTCTTCTGAGCATATTGTGACAGAAGAAGAGACTCCGAATCCCCTTTCTCCTTATGGGAAATCGAAATTATTGGCAGAAGAATTAATTTCAAAGTATGACCTTCCATCTGATAAAAGATTAATTATCATAAGACCATGCTTAATTCATGGTCCTGAAGATACCGGAAATCTTAAGCTTTTGTATAAAATTGCACAAAAAGGAATTCCTTATCCTTTAGGTGGCTTCACCAATCAAAGATCATACATCAGCATCGATAATCTCGGTTTTTTGCTTTCCGAAATTTTCAAAAAATCAGATTTCAAATCTGGTATTTATAATGTTGCCGATGATCAGTCACTTTCTACCAATAAATTAATTGAAATAATGTATGGAACTTTGGGTAAAAAGGCTAAAATAATTAATCTTCCGGTTGCTCCTATTAATTTTGTTGCCAATGTATTTTCAAAAATCGGATTGAAATTTATTAAAGAAAAATTGAATAAATTAACCGATAGTTTCATAGTTTCCAATGCCAAAATCAAAAAGGAACTTGGAATAGAAAAACTGCCACTTTCTGCGGAAGAAGGTCTGAAAAAAACCATCAAAAGCTTTCAAAAATAATGGAGTATATCATCATTACCATCGCCTTTTTTATTTTGATGTTGGTCTATTTCAAAATTGCCGATAAGTACAATATTATTGATAAACCCAATCACAGAAGCGCACACACCGAAATCACTCTTCGTGGTGGTGGAATTATTTTTCCGATTGCGTATCTATTTTTCATAGGGTTTCAATTTTTCTTTAATGGCGATATTTTCAAAACTTCATCAGCTCCTAATTATTTGATTTTTGGTTTGGGATTGTTGTTGATTTGTGGCATCAGTTTCATCGATGATATTATAGATTTATCAAGTAAAATACGCTTGATTTTTCATTTTGTAGCCGTAACGCTGCTTCTGTATTTCATTAATGCTTTTCAGTTACTCCCTTTTTGGGCGATTCCAATTTGCTACATCTTAATCATAGGAATTCTCAACGCATACAATTTTATGGATGGTATCAATGGAATGTCTGGAATGTACAGTTTGGTAGTTTTGGGTTCACTGTGGTATGTCAATCAATTTATGATTCAGTTTGTTGATCATGATTTCATTATCTATCCGGTA